>Ga0207702_10000210_pt1 | contig 69153 bp, 48 predicted proteins | sample KBSCornC62_FD_184302 | JGI IMG/M metagenome (GOLD analysis project Ga0207702, IMG submission 184302) | Corn rhizosphere microbial communities from Kellogg Biological Station, Michigan, USA - KBS Corn C6-2 (SPAdes) (version 2) | ecosystem: Host-associated > Plants > Roots > Rhizosphere > Soil ...
ATTTGCCTTATCACCTCGAGCTCGATGGCCAGTTTCGCTGGATCGATTCGTTCACGATCAACAACAACGGCTCACCCGCCACTGTGCCGAGTTACGGTGATGTCGACGTGCGCATCGGCTGGCATGCGACGCGCCGATTGGAATTCTCCCTCGTCGGCCAAAACCTGCTGCACAAAAATCATCCGGAATATGGCGTGCCCGGGCCGACCCAAGTCGACGCGGTGCGCGGCGTGTATATCAAAGCGTCTTTCCGGTATTGACGCTGCTAGCCCCGGTTGAATCCGGTGAGATATTCTTGTGAAAGAATAAATCCGAGTTGGCTCCAAGAGAATTTTTAGAGGTTCTAGAAGTGGTTTTATTCGTTTCCCGCCTCTTATCGAACTTCTGCCGTGTCTTTCTCTTCGCTTCGTTGCCCCGCCACTCGAGTTGCACTTCTTTCCCTGGCTGTGATTGCTGCCGGTCCGCGTGCGATTTCGGCGACGGATCCGCTCCCGGATAAACCGTTGCCAAGCGCTGCGGCTCCTGCGCCCAGCGCGAAACCGGAAAGCGCGGCTCCCGCGCCGACAGCCATGCCCACCGATCCGAAGGAGGTGGCGCGGGCGCTGATCGCCAAAGCGAATTCCATCGGCGTTTCACCGGCGGAAGCTGCGAAACAGATGTCACTTCCGCCCGGCTACAGTTTGCAAGTGGTCCTTTCCGAGCCGGACATTGCCGAACCGGTGATGATCGCATTCGACGGCGATGGTCGGATCTACGTCGCGGAAATGCGGACCTACATGCAGGACGTCGATGGCAAGGGCGAGATGGAGCCGCGAAGCCGCGTCTCCGTGCACGAGTCCACGCACCACAACGGAGTTTTCGATAAACACACCGTGTTCGCCGATCATCTCCTCTTGCCTCGGATGTTGCTCACACTCGATGACCGCGTGATCATCGGCGAAACCAACACGTCCGACTTGTATTCATATCGCGATACAAACGGCGACCACGTTGCGGACGAGAAGACCCTTTGGTTTCAAGGCGGTCCGCACGGCGGCAACCTTGAACATCAGCCGAACGGGCTGCTCTGGGCTTTGGACAACGGCATTTATTCGACGTACAATGGCTATCGGCTGCGTTTCACCCATGGCGTGGTATCCAAGGAGATAATACCTGAGAATCAGGGCCAATGGGGCATCACGCAGGATGATTTCGGCAAGGTCTGGTTCGTGAACGCGGGACTCGAACTCGGTCCGGTCCATTTTCAACAGCACATTATCTACGGTCGCTTTTCCATCGAGGGCGAACATCCCGAAGATTACACGGCGGTCTGGCCACTTGGACCCACTCCGGACATTCAAGGCGGTCCCTTCCAGTTGCGCGCAAATCAAACGCTGAATCATTTCACCGCCACTTGCGGGCAGGATATTTTTCGCGGCGATCGGCTGCCCAAAGATCTGCGAGGTGACTTGCTCTTCGCCGAGCCGGCCGGCCATTTGATTCGGCGTACGAAAGTCACGGTGCGTGATGGTGTGACTCATCTCGCCAATGCATATGATAAATCCGAGTTCGTTCGCTCACGTGATCGGCTGTTTCGTCCGGTCAACATGGTCACGGCTCCAGATGGCACGCTCTACATTGTCGATATGTACCGCGGTATTGTCCAAGAGGGGAATTGGACCCGTGAAGGCTCGTATTTGCGCCAGCAAATCATCAAATACGATCTCGCGAAAGAGATCGGACGCGGGCGGGTTTACCGGCTCGTGCATAAAGATTTCAAGCCCGGCCCGCAGCCGCGCATGATGGAAGAAAAGCCGGCGCAGTTGGTTAAACATCTCGGGCACCCGAACGGTTGGTGGCGGGATGAGGCGCAGAAATTGCTCGTGCTTCGCGGCGACAAATCGGTCGTGCCTCAACTGCGGCGGTTAGGGGAACATTCGCCGAACGAACAGGAACGCATTCACGCGCTGTGGACTCTGGAAGGTCTCGACGCGATCACGCCGGATTTGGTCCGTCGAGCGCTCGGAGACAGCGATCCCGAAATCCGTCAGACGGGTCTGCGGTTGAGCGAGCCTTATCTGAAAGATCCGAATGAGACTTCGCTCCTGGCGCAATCCGAGGCGCTCTTGCGTGATTCCGATCCGAGCGTCGTCATTCAAGCGATGGAGTCGATCAAGCGCGCTGGCGTTCCTGATGCGCGGGCGCTCGCGAAGAAGACGGCGGAGTCTTCGAAGTCGGTGGGCGTTTACGCCATCAATGAGCAGCTCTGGGCCGATCAGAAGGAAGATCCATTTATTTTGCCGCTGTTAGGCACGAGCGGCTTGAAGTCCTATCGCGACGGCCGCGCGTTTTTCAATTCGGTCTGTTTCGCTTGCCATGGCGAAAATGGGCAAGGCACGCCGAGCGGCCCCGGCCGCACGATCGCACCCGCGCTCAGCCATTCGCCACAGGTGCTCGAGTCGGCAGACGCGATGATGGACATCGTGATGCACGGCTTGGAGGGACCGGTGGATGGAAAGGATTTCGGCGCACCGATGGTGCCGATGGGAAGTTACTCCGATCAACAGCTCGCAGACGTGTTGACCTACATTCGCAACAGCTTTGGCAATCGCGCCTCAGCAATCACGCCGGCGCAAATTGCCGCCATGCGCAAACAGACGCGGACGAAATTTTGGACGATGCCCGAGCTCGAGAAAAAATATCCGGTGCTCGCGATTCCGCGGGATCGATTCCTGCGCCGCGCGGAGTGGAAGCTGAGCGCAAGCCATTCGCCCGAAACGTTGGCTGGCGCGGTCGATGATTCCCCGACGACGGCTTATCACACGACGAAGAACCCGTTTATCGGCATGTGGGTGATCGTCGAACTGCCTAAGGCGAGTACGGTTAAGACCATCGTGATGGATTCCGCCGGCACCGCTGAAGCGTATCCAAATACGTACGACGTGCAGCTTTCCGACGACGGAAAAACGTGGAGTCCGGCGGTGGCGTCGGGTCACGGCGAGACCACGACACAGATTCATATTGCTCAACCTCGCAAAGCGAAGTTCGTGCGGATCAACCTCGTCGACAAGGTGGGGTGGAGCGTGTGGGCGATCCACGATCTTGAATTTTACGGCGACGAAGACCGCACGCCGGAGCCGAATCCGGCGAAGAGTGGGATCGCCCAATAACGTGGTTCAAAAACCCTCGGGAAATTCCCGAAAACACGGTTGCGCCTCCGATTTGGGACAGTGCGGTGACTCGTCACCGCCTTGGACGGACGAATTTATTCGCCCGCAATATTTTCCCGGCAGCCGTTCTTCTCGGAAGGCGAAATGAATTCGCCTTCGTGTGCTGCGACGGCGCACCTGACCGCATCGTAACCGCTTCAGCAATGGAACCGGTTACGAGCGCAGCAGCTACTTCTCCACCACAATTTCGCCCTTCATCTCCGGGTGAAATTGGCAGGCGAAACGAAAGTCGCCGACGTGCTTCAGCGTCGTGGACCATGTCCCACCGGGCTTGATCACGCTCGAGTCGAAGCCTTGTGGACCTGGCGCGGTGGCTGTGTGCGGGAAGATATCTTTGTTCTGGAATACAACCGTGTCTCCCGCGTGAACGTGGAGCTGCAACGGTGAAAACGCCATGCCGGCAATCGTGATGGTGTGCGATTGCGATGCCTCCGACTGATCAGCGGAACGGGCGTTGTTGACCGCAGAGCCGCCGACGACAGTGGCGGCGCCCATCATAAACGCTAAGAGGGTCGCTCCCCAGCGAAGAGGTTGGCATTCATGCAAACCGGGTCGACGTTTCTGGAGATTTTTCATGGCGTATTTTATCGTGCTGTGGCGAGGCGGAGACGTAGCCTGCGAGCACGGATCCTGAGATGCGGGATGGAGATTCTGGAAGGCGAGTCGTGCCTCGCCTTGGAAAGCGGTGTCGTGCCACCGCACTCCCTACGCGCACCTCGCCTACACGATTCCGATCAGCCGGTGGCGCTTCTGCCGGTGGTGATCCTAGGTGTTAGGAGCAAATCTGGCGACTGGCCGCGTCTGAGCTGCACCAGGGCACCTCAGACGCGCGAACTTCATGGGCGATTGAATCCGGCGACTTAATCTTCGTGACCTTCTGGGGCACGGATTCTTTAGGTGCGCTTCCGCCAATCGTCCACGCGCGGTCTGCAAAATTATTTCAGAGAAGCTTGCAGGTGCTTGGCGTGATTGAGGTGCTCGATGAAGGCCGGACGCACGCTGACGAGCAGCGACTTCAGTTCAGCGTTCTGTGCATCCGGGATCAAAACCGTATCGATCGCGTTGATCACCTGCTCGTGGTACGCGACCTCGTGGTCCACGTAAGCCTTATCCAGAGCCGCGCCTTCGAGCGTGCGGAGGTTTTCCAAATTCTTTTCTCCACCCGCTTTTAGCGAGCGGCTCGTGTCGTTCTCTTCGGGTGTGACGTTGAGCTTGGTGACAAGATCGACCGCGCTCTTGTTCACGGCAGTGTGATCGGTCACCATGGTGTTGGCAAAACCCTTGACCGCTGGGTTCGTGGATTTCTCTGCGGCATATTTGCCGGCGTCGATGTCGACTTGATTCGCGGCGACGACGATGGCGGCAATTTGCGCGTCCGAGACCGCGGCTTTGACTTGAGCGGTGAGAGCGACAGCGCTGGCAGCGAGAGCGAGGATGGAGATAAATTTCATAATGATGTGTTGTTGACGACGATTGGATGCGCCGACTGTCACTGGGGTTACAAAAATCCGTTTCGACCGGATTCAACGCTCCTTTCGTTCAGCCCCTTCGAATGAGGTGGGGGAGGGCACTTCGACGCGAGGGGAAATGCACTGGCATCCCACCGTTTTCCTAGGTGGGGCGCGAGTCGCGTTCCCGAGGGACCTATGCCTTCTTTAGATCTATCGAAAACCGTTCCACCATGATCGAACCGCAGCCCTTCTTCTCAACTCGTTCACCGCTCTTCGAGCGGCTTGGCGGACGCGAGCCGTTGGCGAAATTTCTCCGTCATTTTTACGCCGACGTGCGCCAGCATCAGGTCATCGGACCGATCTTCAACGCGCAGATTCACGATTGGCCGGCGCATCTGGAGAAAATTGCGGACTTCTGGTCAACCGCCACCGGCGGCCCGCCGACTTATGCGGGCCCGATGCCGCAACGCCATTTCCCGCTCGGCCTCGGCGAAGAACATTTCCAAGCCTGGCTCGACCTCTGGCGGCGCAATTGCCGAATCTATTTTGCGCCGCCCGAGGCTGCCGATATGATCGACTTGGCCGAGTCGATTGGTGAACGGCTTCGCAGGCTTATCACCTATGATAAGGCACGCCCAAAATCGGGTTGACGAGTCAACGCGCGAAGTTCCTGAACGGAAGTCCCGGCTTTCGAAATGGGCTCTTACGAATCGAAATTTAATTCTTTTCCGCCGGACTCCAGTTTCAAGAGCAACGCCTTCGCTTCGAGCCCTCCCGCGAAACCGGTGAGCTTGCCGTTCGCGCCAATCACCCGATGGCAGGGCGCGATGATCGAAATCGGATTGCGACCGTTAGCTGCGCCCACCGCGCGCACTGCTTTCGGATTGCCGATTTGTTCGGCGATGTCGCGATAACTCCGAGTTTCTCCGAACGGGATGGTGGTGAGCGCGGTCCACACTTTCTTCTGAAATTCGGTGCCGGTGAAATCCAAAGGCACCGAAAACGTTTCAAGCCGGCCGGCGAAATACAGAGTGAGTTGCCGCTCCGTTTCGATTAGCAGTGGGTGCGTGTCATCGCGCTCCAGCGGCTGCAACGGGACACGCTCGGGATCCTCGTCTTCCCAGAGAATCGCGGCTAAGCCGTGAGCACTAGCGATCAAGGTGAGCTGTCCCACCGGGGAATTCATGGTGCGATACGCGTATGTCATCAGGTCCTTTCTCAGCCGTCGCGGACGTGCGGCGACTAGTTTTCAGGTCCCGATATTATGGTCAAATGCTTCGCGCGTGCTGGCCATTTTCGGACATCGAGTTGAAATAGTTTTCCGTCTTCGAAAATGGCGCGATGCTTGTGCAGAGCTTTTCCGAAAAATCTCACTCTCGCGCGATGGTCTGTTTGCTAATCGGCTGGGTTGAGTGAAGCTCGCCGCACTTGTTTGAGCGGCGAGCTTCGCTCGTGTAGATGAAACGGCGGATAGAATGTCCGCCTCCCAGGTCAGCAGGCCCGGGGTGGAAGTATGCCTGCTTACTGTGGGACTTCGTAGATTTCGAGTAGCGCCACGCCGGTTGTTCCGGAGTTGCCGGAAACGATGGCGGTGTAGCCACCGGGCGCCAGGGTCATGACGACGGCTGCGTCTTTGCTGCCAGCGTCGAGCGCAGGCGCGTTGACGGCTGTCGTAGCGGTCGCGACATCTCCGGTCGACGAATCTTCTTTGGTTTCCCAATTGTCGTTGTGAGCGATCACTGAAGTCGCGTCGTGCAATTCGAGGACGGGATCTGCGAGCGCAGAGGTCAAACTGTACTTGGTTAGACCGGGCCCGATCGCGCGGACCAGCACCTGTTTGGGCGTGTTGCCCGAAATGATGAATCCGCCGATGAGCACATTTTCGCCGGTCCCGACAAAACCGCGACCAGCAATGTTGACCAACTTCTGATGCGGCTCAGATGCGCTCGGGGACGCGTCGTAGACTTCCGCCAACGCCACGCCTGTCGTGTTGTTCTGGCCGCTCACCACGAGTGTGTAGCCGCCAGGAGGCAGGGTCGCGATCAGTGCTGCATCGGCACTGTCGGTTGCGAATGGCACCGCACCGATGGCTGTGAAAGCGTTGGAGATCGCGGAATCGTTAGCCCAACCCGCATTCGACATGAGCAAGTTTTGACCACCGTCGTAGAGTTTGATCACCGGATGGGCGAGGCCGCCCTGAACGCCGAAGTTCGAAAGCGCCGGTCCGACGCCGCGTAGGACGACCTGCTTGGATTCTGTTCCTGTAATAATAAATCCAGCGATGAGCACATTCTGGCCGGTTCCGACCTGCCCGCGCGACGAGAGATTGAGCAGACGGCTGGTGGGAGCAGCCGCGACAATCACTCCCGCCGTCGAGGCCGCGGTGAAGGACGGCGTCACATCGAGGCCTCTTGCATCTTGGATCGACCCGCCATTGAGCGAGACCGAGGAGTCAACCGTGATTCCATCCGCGTCGATATCGCCGGTCTGCACGGTGTAGCGAAACACCAGTGCGTTTGTGCCCGACCCGGAAACATACGTCGCATATTGAACCGCCGAACCAATCGTCAGCTTCAATGTGGGTGCTCCGGTCACCGTCACCGGTCCGCCAAAGTTGACGACGAAATCCAGGTTTTGGCCGGGAATATAACTTCCGTTCGTCGGCAGCGTGACGCTGCTCACCGATGCTGCGGTGATCGCGCCAATATCAATGCTGAGACCCCCGGTTTGCGAAGTCCAAGCTCCGGCAGCATAATTCGCGAATTGATAATCGTTGGTTGTGACCCACGTTCCCACGCCGCCCGTGGTCGCCGCGGTGTAAGCAATGCTATATAGACCCGAGGTGGAGGCGTCGTTGAACACGACCCAATAGGTTGTATTGGCTTCCAGCGTGAAATCTCCCGTCCAGATATTTAGACTGTTGGTGGTCAAAATGGCGGGGTTCGTGAGGGTACCGACGATGCTCCCGATGCTGCCGTTTTCGTCTTGGTTAATAGTGACCACGGGCTGCGCCGAGCTGGCGCTCGTGACTATTGCGGCCAGATCGAAAACCGTCAGCGGGGCATTCGCTCCGGTGGTGAATCGCTGCGCCGTTTGGAAGCCAAGCTGTTTGGAAACACTGCGAGTCGAGCTGGGAGCCAGGCCGGTGAAGTCGAAGACATTGGTTGCCCCGATTTCATAAAGATCTCCGGTGGTGAAATCGGTGGCGAAAGTATTGCCGCCGTTGTCGATGACAACGCTGCCGAGCGCAATTGCGTCCAAACGCACCGCGCCCAAGCCGGTGAGATTGCCGACCGTCACGTCGTAGAGTGAGTTGCTGACCGCGTTGACCGCAGTGATGGCGCCCGCGGCAGAGCCGCTCACGGTAGTTAAGTCGAACGCTGTCGTGTCGACACCCGTGACCGCCTCACTATAGGAAACGCGGAAGGTCACGGACGAAGCTGAAGTGTTTAATCCACTCGGAGACTGGCGAACGATCGAGGTGACCGTAGGGGCTAGGTGATCCAGCGTGTAGGTCTGACCGGAGGTAAAGCCGCTTGCGATGGCGTTGCTCGACGTATCCGCAATTCCAGTACCAGAACTCTTCAAATCGAGCCGGAGCGTGCCGTTGCCGCTGAGGCCGGTCACGGTCACATCATAGACAGACCCGCTCACTGCTGAAACGGATCCGATGGAGCCGACTGCGGAACTGGTGGCCGTCAGCGAGAAGTCGCTTGCGTCTACACCCGTGACCGATTTCGAGAAGGTCACGCGGAAGACGGCGCTCGTTGCATTGATAATCGATCCGGTCGGAGCGTGACGATTGATCGATGCGATCGAGGGCGCAACGGCGTCGACCAAGATGCCCGTGGTCGAGGCGATATTGTTCAATGTAACGACGGCATCGTTGAACGAAGAATCCTTGATCGTCGCGCCGTTGGGAGAAATCCCGGCCGCCAACGTGATGCCATCTGCATCGACATTTCCCGCGAGGACAGTTGCGCGGAAGGTCAATGTGGTGGTGCCGCTCCCGGAAAGGTAATTCGCCTGCAAGGTCCCGCTATCGAGAGTGATTGCAATCTGAGGAGTCCCGCCGGTTGTATCAACTGCGACGGCTTCATCGAAGATCACCGTGAAGTTGAGATTTTGCCCGGTGCTGTAAGTCCCGTTCGCGGGAACCGCGACAGAGACGACCCCTGGAGCGGCCGAGTCGAGCAGTGTGACTGTTCGGGTGGCGGTATTGCTCGGGTTGCTGTTTCCGTCGGTGACGGTGAAAGAGATCGTGCGTGTGCTGAGATTCGGCGAAAGCGAGGTATCCGCGTAGGTCACGGAATCGAGCGCTGTCTGCCATTGGGCAACTGTCGCCGTCGAGCCCGCCGACATGAGAGTTAATATACCCGTAGCGGAATTATACGATGCGGAGATGTTACCCATGCCCGCGGTATTGGTGAATCCGAGAACATCTTCGCCGCTATGAAAATTGCCCGTGATCGCGACAGTTCCGGAAGAGAGCGTCGAGATGCTCGCGTCGGTGACGGTTAACCCACTGTCGATCTGCGTGGGTGTGACCGAGCTGTTGCTCGTTCTATTGAAGCTCGCTGAGCCAGAGTCGGTCGTAACGATCGGGCTGGCTGTGACCGCGACCAGGTCGGTGGCGGCGGCGCTGCTCTTCGTCCCATCGTTACTCACGAATGAAATCGTTCGATTTCCGGGAGTTACTGATGACGAAGCCGCGAACGTGATTGCATCCAAGGCGTTCGCCCATTTCGCAACCGTTGCGGTGGCGCCTGCAGAAGTAAGCGTGAGAGTTCCGGTTCCTGAGTTGTAGCTGCCAGTAATATTACCAAAAAGGACCGCACTGGAATTGATGAAACTGAGCACGTCGCCGACGTGAAAGCCGGAAGAGATCCAAACGGTCGCCGAAGATTGCGTGGAATTATCGAGGTCGCTCACTGTGATGCTCCCGTCGATGACGACGGCACCGCTGCCGCCGAGATAGTTCGTGGTGCCACCCGTTGTGGTGACGACGGGGGACTGATCCGTGTCGGTCACGGTCACCGTCCGCGTCGCGGCGGTGCTGTTGGATGAGCCGTCGTTGACGGAGAAACTGATCGTCCGTGTCGCTGAGTTTGGAGTGACAGTGGTATCTGTATAAGCCACGGATTCCAGTGCCGACTGCCACTGTCCCGACGTTGCGGTAGCGCCTGCAGAGGTGAGGGTGAGCACACCGGTGGATGCATTATAGCTGCCGGTGATGTTGCCCATGCCGGGGCTATTGGTGAATGCAAGCACGTCTTCACCGCTTTGGAAATTTCCGGTGATGGCGACTTGTGCGTTGGCGAAAGTAAAGCTGTCGACGTCGCTGACCGTAACGCCGCTATCGATAGCAACGGGGATGCTGCTCGAATTATCACCCGCGACGAAGGACGCGCTGCCACTGTCCGTCGTGACAATAGGAGAATCGTTGACGGAGGTGACTAAGACAGTGCGTGTCGCCGTATTGCCGTCAGCGACTCCGTCATTCGTCGTGAAACTGATGGTGCGCGTGCTCGTATTCGGCGTGTTCGAACTATCTGTATAAGCGATCGAACGGAGCGCTGCTTGCCATTGCGCCAACGTGGCTGTTGCCCCCGCGGACGTCAGGCTAAGCACACCGGTGCCAGCGGTATAACTGCCGGAAATATTTCCCATCGTCGCCGGGTTGTTGACGAATACGAGAACATCTTCTGCGCTGTGAAAGTTTCCAGTGATGGCAACTATCGCACTGGCGAGCGTGCTACTATCCGCGTCGCTCACCGTGAAACCGCTATCGACGGCGACGGGCGTGCTGACGGTATTGTTGCCTTCGGTCCATGCCGCACTGCCACCCGAGGTTGTATCCACAGATGTGTCATCGACGGAGCTAACAGTGACCGTTTTGGTCCCCGCCGCGCTATTGCTGGTACCGTCGTTCGCGACGAAACTCAGGGTGCGGGTGCTGGTATTTGGTGTATCGGAACTGTTCGTATAGGTAACAGATCGGAGCGCCGCTTGCCATTGGGCGAGGGTAGCGGTCGAACCGGACGATGTCAGGGTCATCACGCCGGTGCCGCTGTTGTAGCTGGCAGTGATGTTGCCCATCGTTGCCGGATTATTGGTGTAGGCCAGAATGTCTTGGCCACTGTGGAAATTGCCCGTGATCGAAATGGTGGCACTCGCCAAAGTGGTGTTATCCGAGTCGCTCACCGTGATCCCGCTGTCGACTGCGACAGGGGTGCTGGTTACGTTGTTGCCCTCGGTGAAGGCGGTCGAGCCGCCAGTCGGGGTGACGACGGGAGCGGCATTGGCCGGACCAGTGTCGCCGATGAAGTCGTCAATATCGCAGCCGAAATCGGTTGATGTGAGGCGGACCTCGTCGACGGTCACTGTTCCAAAAGTCAGCGTCCCAGAATTCCCGGCAAGCATCGTTTGCGGACTGCCCACAGGAACGCCGTTCAAGTAACCCTGTACAGTGATGTCATCGCTGTAATTGCTTATAAATAGACTGGTGAATGTGAAGGTGCCGTGATCCGAGCGCGTAAGCTGGACCACCTCAGTAGCGGAAGAAAAATTTGAAGACAACAGACCGGCCATTCCGCCGTCATCAAAGAACGAGCCGCCGTCACCAACGGACGTGAAAGTATAAGTGAACGGTACGCCGGATAAAGTTGTCTGGTACGTCGAAGAGTTGTTGGCGACGGTGTCGAAAGTGTCATGGAAGCTCGTGGCGCGGAGGGAACTGGTTAAACAGCAGATCGAAAGGAGAACCGCGCTGTTAAGAAACAGGGAAAGCGGGCGCCAGAGACGAGGGGTGGGACGCATAGACGGATGAATTTGAGCTGAGGTAGCGACTGACAAAGCCTGCTATCGTCACCGGCATCCAAATCGTAACCGAAAGATAAAGGTCGCTTACGTGATTTGCGGATTTAACCCTCGAGCAGGGAGCCACGAAAGCGAGGAGGCGTGCTTTGCCCGGCAATTCCATCCACCGCGCGGTTGCGCCACGTGATTCTGTGGTTGCCGCAAGAACGGGCGCGCTGATTCTTGGGGACGCTCATGATCCATTCGTTCGTGTTCAGCGAAGGCAAACTGGTTCGGCGCGATCTCGATCTCGATGGGTTGCGAAAGGCTCGCGCGGAAAAAGGAGTCATCGTGTGGATCGACCTTCACACGCCCACGGAGCAGGAGTTCAAAGCCATTCTCGAAGAACTTTTCCATTTCCACCCCAAGGCCATCGAGGACTGCGTCGCTCCTTCCGTGTTACCAAAGATGGAAGACTACGATGAATATCTTTTCCTGGTGGCTCACGGCGTCGATTTCACGCGTCTCGAGAAATTCAATACATCCGATTTGGAGATGTTTCTCGGGAAGGACTATCTTGTCACCTTCCATCGCACCGACTTGAGGTCAGTCCAGGAAGCGATGGACCGATGCATCAAAGCGACCGGCGTGGTTGCACGCGGCCCCGATCGCCTCGCTCATTTGATCTTGGATCTCCTCGTCGACAACTATAAGCCGGCGGTGGACAAGCTGGCAGGCGAGCTCGACGAGATTGAAGAAACGGTCCTCTCCTCGACCTCGGAAAACGGACTCGTGCCTCGACTTCTCGCGGTCAAAAGCGAGGTCGGTCGATTGCGGCAGATCATTCGCCCTCAACGAGAGCTCGTGAATCGGCTCGCCCACGGGGACAGCAAATTCATTCGCGGTTTGATGGTGCCGTACTTTCGCGACCTGCGCGACAACCTCATTCACATCGATAATGCGGCGGCTGCCTTTGCCGATCAACTCTTGATCTCGTTCGATCTGTTTCTGAGCAAATCGGATTTCGAAGCCAACGAAGGCATCAAAGCGCTCACCGCGCTCACCGCCCTGACACTGCCGGCGACCTTGATTGCGACTTGGTATGGGATGAATTTTGCCAATATGCCCGAGTTGCAATCGCGCTACGGCTATCCCGCGGCGATCGTAGTGACTCTCGCGCTCACTTATATCATGTGGCGTTGGTGCAAACGTCGGCGCTGGATTTAGCATCGCGCCTTCTGATATGATTTCGTCTGTCCTATATCGTCAGAAAAAGTTGAAGGAAGAGGATGCTTCTCTCGAAACCCTCGCCGCTGCGCGGAAGGAGAGCGATACCGTGATGTGGGTTAACCTTTCGGCGCCGACGAAAGAAGAAATCAAGCAGGTCCTCGAACAGCTCTTCGGTTTTCATCCACTCGCAATCGAAGACTGTGTGAGTGACTCGCCGGCTCCTAAGTTAGAACCGTATGACGAGTATATCTATCTCGTGATGCACGCGGTGGTCGAGACAACCAACCATGCCTTCGAACCCGTCGAACTGGATATTTTTATCGGGAAAAACTACCTCGTGACCTACCATCGCGAGCCGTTGCCATTTATTGATCGGGTCATGGTCACGCTCGCGCAGACGCCGGATCAAACGATCTCGGGCCCGGATCGACTAGCCCAACATGTTCTCGATGCGATGATAGAATCCTATCGTCCATTGATGGAAAATCTCCGTTGTCAGGTGGAGCGAGCCGAAGAAGGCGTGTTGGGTGAAATCACCGCCGCGGAGTTGTTTCCGAAAATCGTGTCGCTGCGGAAACGTCTCTCGAGAATTCGTCGCGTGATGCAACCCGAAGAGGACGTGATCGACGAACTGTGCAACAAGCAGCAGCCGCTGATCGGCAAGGCTATTGCTCCCTACCTGCGCGATTTGTCGCAAGAGCTTCATCGCATCGACGCGCAAGCAGGCGCGTGGGGCGAGCAGTTGATCCTGAGCTTTCGGCTCTATTTAAATAAAACGACTCACGAAGCAAATGAAGGCATCCGCGTGCTCACCGGTCTGACTGCGGTCACTTTTCCGACGCTGTTGGTCGGAAGTTGGTTCGGGATGAATTTTAAGAACATGCACGAGTTGAAAATGCCTTTTGGGTACCCACTCGCTATTGCACTCACCGTTCTCCTCACCGGCGCGACTTGGTTATATATGCGACGCAAGGGATGGATCTGAGATGACCATCGATCAGGTCACTTTCTAGATTTCGAATTAAAGAGATTCGATGTCCGAAAACGGCTAGCGAGGACGGAGGTTTTGTTTTAGAGTCGAGTCGATTTTCCCGAAAATGATCGATCCTGATTCTGCCTACCGCGCCTTGTCTTCGCGTGATCCGCGCTTTGATGGGCTCTTTTTCGTCGGCGTGACATCGACGGGAATTTACTGCCGGCCTGTGTGTCCGGTGAAAACGCCGAAGCGCGCAAACTGTTTGTTCTTCGAAAGCGCGGTCGCCGCGGAGAAGGCGCGTTTTCGACCATGCTTGCGCTGCCGCCCTGAACTGGCACCGGGATTGGCGCCGATCGATCACGGGCAGCGCGTGGCTCATCTGCTCGTACAACACATCGAAGAAAGTCTGGGAGACGAGGAGGGCGGCCTCGAAGCCATCGCGCAAAAATTTGAGATCAGTTCCCGCCAGTTGCGGCGAATCGTGCAGAGCGAACTCGGTGTTTCACCGATCGAACTTTTACAGACCCGCCGGTTATTGTTGGCCAAACAGCTTTTAACCGAGACGAAACTGCCTGTAACCGAGATCGCCTACGCGAGCGGGTTCGCCAGCCTGCGGCGGTTTAACGACGCATTTCTTACGCAGTATCGAATGCCGCCGACGCGACTACGCCGTGAAAGCGCGGGAGCGGTGCTGAACGAAGGCGCGGGCTCGACCTCTGCCCTGCAACTCAGCTACCGACCCCCGTACGACTGGACAGCCATTCTCGAGTTCTTGCAGGGGCGTTTGATGCGGGACGTCGAGTGGGTTGCAGATGAACGTTACGCGCGGACGATTCGAATTGGAAAATACACCGGCTGGATCCGCGTCGAACATCTGCCAGCGAAGCGCGGTTTGAAAGTCGAGTTCACCCATTCGCTGATGCCGGTCCTGCCGGCGATGCTCGGACGACTGCGCAATCTCTTCGATCTCACCGCGCGGCCTGATCGGATCGCCGACCATCTCTCGGCCGATCTTAAGTTGCGCGAGAGTTTGAAAAAAAATTCCGGGCTGCGCGTTCCGGGCGCGTTCGATCCATTTGAGATGACCGTGCGTGCCGTCCTCGGTCAGCAGATCACGGTGAAGGCGGCGACGACTCTAGCCGGTCGATTCGCGGACGCTTTCGGCGAGAAAATTTCCACACCCTTTCCGGAGCTGAGTCGCATCGCACCTCGTGCGGGGGCAGTGGCGCGCGCGAGCGTCGATGATGTGGCGAAGCTCGGAATCGTGAGCGCGCGCGCGAAAACGATAATCGCTCTCGCTCAGGCCTTTGATCGCGGCCAACTTCATCTCGAGGCCGGAGCCGAGCCGGAGCGTGCAATCGAGGAACTCGTGAAAATTCCAGGCATTGGTCGGTGGACCGCTCATTATTTGGCGATGCGAGCATTGCGATGGTCGGATGCGTTTCCGAAAGAAGATATTGCGATTCGCAATAATCTTGGGGGCGTGACCGCAAAGGAAGCCGATGCCCTCTCGCAACCGTGGCGTCCCTGGCGCAGCTACGCGGTGATGCACATTTGGAAAAATTTGTCCGTGAACCGCAAGCGGGCGTCACTTGACGTTTCGGCGCCGGTCGCGACCGCATAGGGGACGGGGTTTGCGCCGAAACATCGGCGAAGGGGCGGAGTGTATAGGGTGTATTATCTACCCGGGATGGACTGATTATACATATTTTATAGAGCCATTTTTTTTGGTATTACCTCTGAAAAATTTGCTCTACATAGAGAATGATATAGCCATCGACCATGTTTGAGAACCATGATCATATCATCCTGTATCAGGGGTGGTCATGGAGTCTTTTCACGCAGGTCGAGGGATAGGACGAACCGGCTGCGCGTCTTTGTCGGCGCGTATTGGGTTTTGGTCGGCGTTGTGCTGGATCTTGGTCGTCAGTTCGCTTCGCGCCTTCGAGACGGATCCGGCAAGAATCGATCTATCTCCGGCTCTGACAATTGGCGACATAACAACCAGTCGGTACGTCGTAGATAAAAATTACAATCTGTTCGCCGCGGGTCATCCCGGATCTAAACCCGATGAGACGGCCATTTGGTTTCGTCATTTCATCGCGCAGTCGTACATAAAAAGCCTCTTGTCGGCGCAAGGGTGGGAGAATCGACCGGAGGTATCATTGCGGGTGGATCGGATGACACGATATATTTTAACGCGGCCAGAGGGACCTTACTACCAATCCCTTGATCAAAGTGCTGGACCGGCTCCGGCTCCGAACCCGGAACTGAAAGAGGCAACAAGGCAGATCTTTGATGCGCTCCTGGTGCGTTTTGGAAATGCTGCGGACGCTGCTTCGCTCCGTGGGCGCGAACCGAGTGGATTTGAAGGGCGGCTCCGGTCGTTTGTGTTGCAGCATCCTGCGTCCGAGATCGATTTTCACGACGGCGAGATCATTTGGCCGTACCACCCCTTTGAAGAGATCGACAGCGATCTGCGCACCGCAGCGGTTGGGACATGGAGTGGTCCGCTCACGCGGGATTCCGGCGTTTATTTCATTTTGGTCCGAGGGAAGAGAACCGGGGCACTCCAGCCGGTGGTGGAGTCGGAGACGGAGTTTCGTCGCTATCTAAGCGATTTGCGCAAACTGCGTGTCATGCGCGCGCATCGGAGCGCCGTCTTGCACGCGGCGGGGTTTGCGATCGATGAAGCGACCTTTGCGCAGATTTACTCCAAGATGATCGCGACTCATCTAAGGACGTTAGACGATTCGTTGGCCGATGAAAAGATTGCTTCATACCAAAGCGGCGGCATCCGCCAACCCATCTCCGTTCGTCAGGTCAGAGATCACGTGCAGGACCAGGTGATGAGGCGCGAGCCTCAGGACGCGGCCGGTCTCCGCGAGTGCGTGGAGGATGTCGTCATCGAAAACGCCGATCTGCAGGCTGCTCTCGCTTTGGGTTTCGCGGCGACGCCGAAGTTCCAACAAGACCGCCAAAATTTCGCGTGGAATCAAATACTCGCGCTTTACGAAACCAGCGAGTTGCGCCCTCGCCTGCACCTCGATCGAGAAACCTTGCGGGCGTACTTCACGCAAAATAAAGAGCAATTCCGAACGGCGATTGAGGCGATCGGAACCATCTATTTGTACGACACGCTCGCGCAGGCCGCGGAAGCCAGGTCGTCGACTCCGCGAAATGAAATGAGTTTAGGCAGGGGAGCGCAAAAGGTGATCAGCCTCTGGACCATCCATCGTGGGGACAGAGATCTTTTCGACAATGTGCCCAACAGCGTGTTGCTGGGTTTGAAAGACGGCGAGTGGTGTGGCCCTTTTCCTTTTTCAGGAAAGTCGGGGATCTTTGTGAAGCATTCGGGCAAGGAAGACGTTCCTGCTTTTGAATCGATCGAGACTCGAGTCGCCGCCGTCGCTGAACGAGCACAGTTGGATGAACTCGAGCTTCGTGAATTCATGCAGAGGCCGGCCGCGCCCCGCGTGACGATCGCGCTCGATTTTTCTGACTATGGAATCGTCGATCCGTTCGACCCAAGGCCCGGCGTAAAGACCTCGGCTGCTCAACCCTTTTCTTCGGGAGACCTGGTGCGCCCGATCGCGACCACAGCGATCGGCGCGCGCTAAGTTTTCCAAAGAATGATCACAACGTTAGTAACCTCAAAACCATGATTAAAAAACTAAATATCGCCGTCGCCGTTTTCGCGATGGTGACTTCGTGCGCGTGGGCAACCCGGACCTGGTCCACCTCGGCCTATTATCCAGGTAGCCCCAGCGGCTCAGTGACGGAAAATGACTACTTCTCCTCCGGCACGATATTCACGGCCACGATGTCCGGGGTCGGTTCCGGCGGCGGAGCAGCTTACGCCATCGATGTCGGCACCGGTACGATGTATGCCTTTGTCAACACCGGCGGCGGCCCAGGCCAACCGTTTTATGCAACGAATACAGGGAGTGCACTCACGTCGGCCACGACGGTGGGTATCCGTTTGAACATCTCTGTCGGCAGCACCGGTGCTTACGGGACGGCAAGCGTTTCGTCTAACTGGTAATTCGCGCGCTCACGCCTTCGCTGGGAAGGCGTGAGCGCTTGGTTTCGATCGTCTCCCCAACTTCACCGATCGAAGACGTTCTCTCAATGGTCTGCGCGGTAGGCTTTCGCAAACTGCGCGAGATCGCCTGCGCCCACGTCGGAGATCGCGAGAAAATTGAAACCATTCGCACTCCACTTCTCGGTGTGATAACCGTTCTTTTCCGATTCTTGCGTGGGGCTCGCACTCGTATGAGAGGGCCAGATATAGAGATTGATGGTGTGCTGGTGCCGATGGAAGACCAACGCGGCAACGGACTGACCCCCGAGCCGTTCGCGACGTCCGCCAATCAACGGGAATCCTTCATTCGCGAGATCGATGACCGGTGGAGAGAAATCGAGTTTGCCCGCGAACCACGGTTTCACCGTGTGTTGATCGGTCGATATGACCTCCATCAAGGGACCGTCTTCCAGCGAGCGCACGTGGCTGTCGATCGCCTCGGCGATCACTCGGTCTCCTTGTCCATGGCGATCGCCGGCGTTGTATCCGATAAACAAGGACACGGCGATCAGCGCGGCGAGCCCGGAGGCCCGGCGCAGATAAATGATCGGCGCCAAAAAGGCCGGCTTTTTTTCGGCGGCCGGCGGCGCTGCGGTCGCGGCCGATGTGCCGAGCGAGGCGCGCAGTTTTGCCGCGAACTCCGGCGAAGCCCGATGGCGAGGCAGGTGCGTGCGCAGGGCCGTTTTGCGGGCTTGGATCGCTTGCGCACGAGCGGCGCATTCGGCGCAGGTTTTGATGTGTTCGGTTAACTCGACGTGGCGCACGACATCGAGTTCGCCGTCTGCGTCCAAATCCAGGAGGCGGCGGGCTTCGTCACAATTCATTGGATACATCCTTTTCTGCCAGGGCGAAGACGGCGGTTTGCAATTTTTGACGCGCGCGCGCGAGCCGCGACATGACGGTGCCGAGTGGAATCTCGGCCACGGTGGCGATATCGCGATAAGCCAGTCCTTCGAGTTCATGGAGGACCAGCACTTCGCGATATTCAGGTGAAAGGGTATCGAGTGCTCGCCGAAGCAGTTCTCCCTTGGTTTCGTTCCAAAACGCCGCGTTCTTTTCCGCCGTTGCGTCGGGAGCGCCGTGCGCTTCTTCGATGAACGATTCTGTCTCGGGTCCGCGCCGATTTTTTCTCAACTGCGAATAACAAACGTTGCGGACGATGCAGAGCAGCCACGCGCGACCGTCCGTGCCGCGAAAACGTTCGAAGGCGCGATGGGCCCGCAGGAAAGCATCCTGCACGGCGTCTTCCGCGTCACGTTCGTCGCGCAAGAGCCAGCGAGCCAAATTGTAAGCAGCGTCTATATGCGGCAGCATAAGGTGTTCGAAAGTCGTCGGCGCGTGGGGCACGGGAGCTTCCATCATTAGAACAACGCTGCGGAATAGGACTTTATTCCCGAATTTCGGAAAAACTGTTTTTCCGCGGGTTCGGGAATATTTGCAGGAGATGCGGAGTATTCAATGGCGAAGAGGCGTGTTGCCTCGATTTCAACCTCCGAATCATGAACGATCACATTGTCCACGACCACAGCACCGACGGCATCGACCGTCGCGGTTTCCTGAAATGTATGGCCTGGGCCGGCACCGGCGTCCTTTGGTCCATCAGTGGCGGCATTCTTTCGTCGCGCGCGCTCGGTCAGACCGCCATCGCGGGCGACAAGTCCGCCGCCGTCCTCGGATCAACGCTCAACTTTGTCCAAATCAGCGACAGCCATATTGGCTTCAAAAAACCCGCGAACACCGATGTGGCCGGAACGTTTCGGGAAACCATTTCGCGGATCAACGCGCTTCCGGTGGCGCCGGAATTTATGCTCCACACCGGTGATCTCACGCATTTGGCCGAGGCCGAGGAGTTCGACTCGCTCGATCAAATGATGAAGGACTGCCGCACGAAGCAGGTTTTTTATGTGCCCGGCGAACACGATATTCTCAACGACAACGGCGCCCTTTATCGCGAACGTTTCGGCAAGGGCTCCCGCGGGCTCGGCTGGTATAGTTTCGACCAGAAGGGCGTGCACTTTGTTGGTTTGGTCAATGTGCAGGGCATCACCGAAGGCGGCCTCGGGGTGCTGGGCGACGAGCAGTTGGACTGGTTGAAAAAGGATCTCGCCGCGCTTTCGGCGGAAACGCCGATCGTCGTTTTCGCGCACGTGCCGTTGTGGATGGTTTATCCGAAGTGGGGCTGGGGCACGGATGATGGGACCAAAGCGCTCGCGCTCTTGAAACGGTTCGGCTCGGTCACGGTGCTCAACGGGCACATTCACCAAGCTCTCCAGAAAATCGAGGGCAACATGACCTTCCACACGGCCCGTTCGACGGCGTTTCCGCAGCCCGCGCCGGGCACGGCGCCGAAGCCGGGTCCCATGTTAGTGGAGGCGGGCAAGCTGCGCTCCTTCCTCGGACTGACGAGCATTTCGTACGTCGAAAATCACCCCACGCTCGCCGTGGTCGATTCGACGCTCGCGCAAAGTTGAGGGATCGCATGGACGCTCTTATTTGGTCGAAAGTTCACGGAGCGATGACGCATTTTCCGATTGCGTTCGCTCCGTGTGCGGCGGTGTTCGATGCAGCGGGAATGCTCTGTCCGCGAAAACGATGGTCGCGGCATTTTCACGCTGTCAGTGCGTGGTTGATTTCCATCGCAGCGGCCGCGAGCGTTCCGGCGATCGTCTCCGGGCTGGTCATGACGAAAGGACAGATGCTGGGGCATGGTGTGTTGCGCTTGCATCATCTTTTCGTCTGGCCGGCCTTTGCCTTTTTAATCGGAGCGGCCGCCTGGCGTTGGTTCAGCGGCGCTCGGGTGTGGGAAAGCGCCGGCTTCGTCTATTCGGCGCTGATTTGGTTGAGCGTCGGCTGTGTCCTGACCGCCGCATACTGGGGTGGCGAGATGATGATCGCAGCATGAGAACGAATCCACTTCGACTCCGCCGCGCGACTTTGCTCGCCGGCACCACGACGATCTTCGCGTTGACCGCGACCTTCGTATTGGGAAAAGCATTACAGCACCGCGCCGCCGCGACCTCCCACCAAATCGTGCAACCGGAAGTATTGTTCGAACCCGTGGCGCAAACCTCGCCGCAGATTGTCGCAGAGGGACGCCGCCTCTATCTCGACAGTTGTGCGCACTGCCATGCGGCAGATGCGACGGGTGATGAGGGTCCGGATTTGCACGACCTGCAGGTGAGCGACCGCTATATTCATAATCTGATCGTTAACGGCCGCCCTCACGAAATGCCTTCCTTCCGGAAAAAATTGGATGCCGGCAAAATCGCCGCGATCACCGCCTATCTCAGAACGTTGTAATTCAAGGACCACTCATGAACACGAAATGCTGTCGGGGCCATCTCTGCGATTCGAGGACACCGTGCTTGTATCGAATTCTGAAAACAGCTGAGCACGAGCCGTCCGTTCAGGCAGCTAGTTCTTCCTGTCAAAGCGTGTCCGCACGCTCCGCGCCGTTTCCAGAAAAGCACGACGGTCTTGGCGCTGCATGCGTCCGTTCGGCGTCGCTTTCGATAGGTGAACTGGGGCATCGCCGCGTTCTCATTGAGAAAGACATCATGCGGCCGCGCCTGCTCCGCGCGGGCCAATTATCAGTCGACCCCGGTGCACATCCGTTTGAGGGATGATCCATTTTGATCTTCGCTTGGAGAGGGGTGATGTGGCGGCCTTAGAGCCGCGGAATTTCAATTGCGGCTAATCAAGGGCGATTGGGAAGAGGGTTAGCGGGCGAGTGGGTAAAGCATCGAAGTTGGAAGCGTCTTTCTCAACGGGCACTTGAGACCGGCGTGAATCCGCGGCGACCTCACTCGCAGCGAGCGATCCATCGACGCCGGATCTCGTGAATGGCTGCTGATTCAGCCTTTTTCGGCCCCAAAAGAGAGCGCTTGCTTATTTCCAGCAGTCGTAGAAAGTATTCGTCCTCGTATTCGACGTTTAGACCGATGCCAGTGTTTGGTGGGTCCTCAAGTGAGCTTTCAGTTCAGGTGATGATTCGAAACCCGACTTTCGGGAACACTCTGACAAGCCACGCAGCCTACGATTAAATCATAATGAATTCCAAAATTTACATTGGAAATCTCTCTTTCAACACCAGCGAAGCGGAACTCCGCGACGCTTTTGGCGCGTTCGGTACCTTGACCGACGTGTTCGTCCCGACGGACCGTGAAACCGGTCGTCCCCGCGGCTTCGCGTTCGTCACTTTCAGCACCGCTGAAGAAAGCGCGCAAGCCATCGAGAAGATGAACGGCACCGAACTCGACGGCCGTGCTCTCACTGTCAACGAAGCCAAGCCCAAGGAGTCCATGGGCGGTGGTGGCGGTGGTGGTGGTGGCGGCCGCAACTTTGGCCCTGACCGCAAGCCGTTCAACGCGCGCAAACGCTACTAAGCGTTTTCGCCCCGAGATTTCAGCGAGGCATCGCTGCCTCGCTTTTTTTGTGCCCGGATGGCGACCGCGGTCCTCAGCTCGCGAACTATGATATTGTCTTTGAGTGGCGAATCGATGGCGTCGACTGAGCGACTCACCCCCGCCGCTGCATGACTTTTAAAGAAACCGAATTGCTCCGAACAGAAATGCGGAAATCGGTTCTTTATCTCGAGTATGGGTCGGGTCAAAGCACGCGGTTCGCGACCGAGTGCGCGAATGTGAAGGCGATCTGCTCAATCGAGAGCGACCCGAAATTTGTGGAGACTTATTTTGAGGGGGACGCGGCAATCGCAGAGGCAAGAAAAGCCGAGCGACTTCTCTTCCGCTTCATTCATCTTGGCCCGACACGCGAATGGGGATTTCCGCGCAATCGAGCCCACATTCATCTTTGGCCAAATTACGCTCTGGCTCCCTATGCCCAGAATTTTAAATGGGATCTCGTACTTGTCGACGGCCGATTTCGCGTCGCATGCGTGTTGCTCGCGGCCCTCGAAGGACCGGCTGAGGGTGTGATCTTGGTTCACGATTTCAGCATGCGGTCCGAGTACAAGGGGATGCTGCGTTTCATGGAGATCGCGGAGCAGGTGGACACATTGGTGAAGCTAAGACGCCGCGCCGATTTCGACGTCCGCAAAGCGCAGGAGGCTTTGCGCTCTTATCTTTATGCGGCGGACGATCGAGTCGGGTTTGCGCGTTTTTGTTACTTAATCGGAGCGTTCCGGGAGCGAGTTACAGCGAAGTTTCGCTGAGGTTTCGTCCTCTCAACGCGCGCGCTTTTTCACCACGTCTCCTTTTCACGCCGAGGACTACCTGCCGCAAGAGTCGCGCTGAATGCAGAGGGATGGCGAGCGGACTTGCTGAATCGGAAGAAATAGAAACCGATGCGATGACATGGGAAATGACTCATCTTGCAGGTTAAATTTCTTGGTGATCCGCGACGACTTTACGCGCCCGGCGTTGCGGCACCCGGTCGAGGGCAAGCTAAAAGTTGATTCAGAGGCGACCTTTCAACAGGCACACATTGCCGACAGGGATTCGGATTTCCCCAGCGTTCGTTGAGGATTTTCTCTGCCATTCCAGATCTCCCGGGGTCAGCAATGACATCTCCCAAGGCTCGTTGAGAGGGGTTTTGTTCAAATGGATTTCGAGCGCGTCCGAGCTCGTGTTAGCGATAAGAACGACAGTCTCGTCGTGATCGAGGAATGCCACCACAGCCGTCTGCGCGGGAGCGCTGGCTTGTTTCAAGTCGACGTGAAGAACTTGGGCGCCAGGCGGAACGTTTTTGATGAGTTCCGAAAAAAGAACATAGAGAGGGGTGCGCTTTCCATAGCCATAGACCAACGCTCGAGGGCTCCTCTCGTCGAAATAGGCTTGGCTCCAGAACCAACGGCTCGCGCCGGCTAAGTTGAAATCGGAAGCGAGTTCCTGGACTGTTCGCAACACGCCTTCTTCCTCGGAGGTGACTTGATAAGGCGACCATCCGGTTATCCATAGATCCGGAGGGCCTTTGGACAATTGCGCGACATTGTCTCGGAATTCTTTTAGGTCCTCCGTGCGCGAACTCGGCTCAACGAGGATAGGGCCGAACGAACTTTGTGGGGTCGGCATCGCTGAATGATAGACTCGCAGATAAGGCAACGCGGCGGTGTATCCAAATGTTCCGGGTCCGACGATGCGGAGCGCCGAGAGGTTGGGATCGGCGTCGACGAGTCCACGAATCAGTCGAGAAACGCGCAGGAGCTGATCAGGCGGCATGAGGCATGCGCCGTATTGCATTTTCAAATTCGGTGTCGTCTGAAGCAGGAACCCGTCAGCAAGGCCTGCACCGTGATCGAAAAGGTATCGGATCAACTGAACGCAAAGATGCGCGTAGTCATTTTCGCTGGCCTCCATCAGAGTGTTTACATGCAGATCAACGAGCCCCTCGTCCGAGTAGTACGTTTTGAACGGTTTAGGGGGGCCTTCGATGGCGAGCAAGTAGTGGGGCACACCCGCTTTTTTTAACGCGAGGATCTGAGCGACCAAAGATGCATCCACGAACGCGGTATCCAACCCATCGGCGCGCCAGTTGAAACATTCGGGCTTTGCGATGCATTTAACCATGTCGACCTTCAGCGCGTCCATCAGTTGGGTCGCTTCGGGGAATCGGCTATAGTTCTCTTTGGTCGGATCGCTATCGCAAGGGTGCATGCCCCAACCTTCGAAGGTCTGCGCCGGTCGGCCTAAATCGATTTGCACGGAACTGGCCGAAGCGATCAACGGCCGGCAAACAATAATAATAGTGAGGAAAAACCTGGTCAGGGATGCCCGGTTCATGGACGACCTCCTTCGAAGGAGAGTTCTGCCTTGAAGGCCCAGTGTTCATCAAAAAATCCCCACGTAGTCGGCGGTTCAAAGGGCTTGCTGCAATCTAACACCGTGTAGTCGTACTGCCAGTCGGGCATCACGGGCGCCGCGTAAGCGCTGGGGGTCGTCGCCATTTGGAGGAGGGCGTATTGATTTGCCCCGTTTGGACAAAGAATGCTGGCGAAGAGCTTACCGGAAAATTCCCGGTTTCCGATTTTGAATCCCTCCGGCGAAATGGTGACGCCTCTTTCGCGCGCGAAACGCGCCGTGAGTCGATTTTCATTTTCATTCCCAAGGATCCAGAGCGAGCCGTTCTCTATATCGTCAACCGAGACATCTGTATCCGCTACGACCTGACAAAAGAAATCTGGCTGCTCCAGCGCGCCAATACCAGTGAGGGAATGAACAATAAATTCCGCACGCGTTTGCAGGTAGGCTCGTGCTTCCGGTGTTTTGGTGCCGTAAACGATTTTCAAGGGACGATTGCGGATGTCCACAGCGGGTCCGACCCGACCCCAGGATTTTTCTACTATATTGTTGTCCACTTTCCGCCAGTCGGAATGGCCAATTCTCCGCAAGCGCATGACTCCGTGCTGACCGGCACTCGGCGCTTTAACGGAAATATTTTGTCCGTCGATGATGAGCCGGCGGCCTTGGAGTTTCGATAAATCGATATCGACGGAGGAGAGATTGCTCGTTGTAGACTCGAATGCGTCTACGTTGTCTTTTATTCGCAAGCTCCAAGGCTGGGCGAATTCAGCGACGGCAAAGGGTTCTACGGCGGAGCCGCGCAGGCGTCCTTCTGGACGGATCCCGCACAATAGGGTCGTTGGCGAAGCAGTTAGATGATCGAGAGGCGGAAGAGGGTACGCGAAATTGTGGTGCGTGTCCTTCAGTTCAATCATGTCGCTCTTGATCCCATCGGCCAACAAAGCCTGTGACAGTTTTATTGAGGAATCGAGAATGCCAGCGTCCAAGGCCCCCGAAATAATCCTGATCTGTTTCCCGTGCAGCACCTGGTTTCCTTGAGCCGGGCGATAGAGCTTGTTGTATAATAATTTCTCGCGATCAGGGCGGGATTCGCTTTCCGAAGGAGCTTCGAAATAACCGGCACGCAGATCGGCGGCCGATAGATCACCGGGGTATTCGACCGCGTACCTCAACGCATATGATGCGCCCGAAGAATGGCCTTCGAATACGATTTTGCTGGGATCGATCTTATATCTATCGCGGCAATACGCCACGGCAGTGCGGAATTCTTCGTCGCCAAGCAGGTCGGCTGTCCCACTGTTTTCCACATAACCTCGTCCGGTTAACCTGACCCAGATCCCATCTGATTGAGTAGGACTCAGCGTTCCGTTCTCGAGGGCAAGGAGATCGAAATAGGTTCGGATCCGTTCGTTATTTATATCGCCATAGGGAAAGTCGACGATGAGCGGATACCCGTTCGCCGGCATAGTCGTGCTCGGCGTGGTGATCTTCAGTACGTTCAAGTTGCCATCGGTTGCCTTCCAGACGTGGTGATATTCGGGCAGCCATGCCGGAATATCGCGTTGCAGGGTTTTGATCGACCATCGGATATAGAGATCGACTACTCCACGCCAGTAGCCGGGATCGTTCTGCGACCGAAGCTGCCTTTGACGAACCCTTCGGGTGTCGCGGTCAGTCGACATTTCCGCTGTCGCCTCCAGGGCGAGTTCCTTGTAGTAAGCCGCTAATAGAGTATACGCATCCGTGCCGCGCAACCTCTTCGTCGGAATGGCCGTGTTAATACGTTCGTGTTCCGCATAGATCGGAACGGAAAACTCTTCTCTTTTTGCAGCATTGTTTTGCGGCGTGATGGAGAGGGTGACTTTACCCTGAGTCGGCGCGGAGTCGGCAAACGGAAGGTAGCGATCGATTGTACGGAAACGGCCCGAGAGTGATGTCAGGAATGGAAGTTCATAGGAAACGGCCTTTTGCCCGACTACCTCGACTTTTAGCGATTCAGTCGCAAATTTGGGTTCGTAACTGGCGGCTCGAATGTGGATCACGGGTACGTGATTCCAAACCGTTTCCGCGCAGTAGATTTCCATCCCGGGAAAGCTGAGTGGCGTTTCGTGCAGTGAGAGCGTTTCGAAGGTAATCGGATCCGTATTGGGGTGATTTCGAATGTCCGGCGGTATCGTGCCGAGGAGCGTCATCGGCAAAATGTCGTGCGTGTCGCCGTCGGTGATGCTGAAGGTGGTGTTGATCGATCCGACGGTTTCTGGGTCGAACTCCAAAGCTTGCCATGGAATCGCCACCTCTACGTTCCAGCCGGCTTTGGAGGTTTGCAGCGCATACTTTACCTGCGCAGATTTGGCCGGAAGAAAATCTCCGCTCGGACTAAGGATCATGATCGTCGGTTGCGTTCCCTTTCCCGTCTTCGGCAGGACGCGAATATGCCAGACTCCTTGTTCGTAGGGGTACCTTCCAAGTCGCTCCTTGGCTCGGAGATCAAAGTAGATATCGATCCGATCCCATCCACTCAGCAAAACATCGTCGAACACTTGAGCGGCAAAATAGAAATTATTTTTATCCCAACCCCGCCAGACCACAGCCGCGTCGGTCCCTTCCGATGGCAGGTTTGCCCCGCAGACGATAAAAGGCTTCTTTGCCCAATCTTCTAGGTTCCCGTCGATTACCGGCGGCTGACTGAGTTCGATGAGACAATCGGAGACGTTCGCTGAACGGCCCTCGTAAGGGATGAACGAGCAAAGGGCAAAAAGCGCGAAATAGATATAAGCCAGCTTGGTCATGTTAAACGCAAGGATTCGCAGATTTCGCAGGGACTTGGACTATCATATAAATAAAAATACCCCCAAAAGGAGAATTTTGGGGGTACGGAGTGGCTCGCCTCAAAACATCAAATCTTAGGGCGAACCAAACCTTGTGCGGAGGTTCTCGTTATTGATTACCACCGCCGGTGCTGGTCACATTGAACGAGGTCCAGTCGTCCACATACTGATAGTCCTTTAGGACTGCACGGAGCTGGATCGAGTTGTGACCGATGGACTTGGTCGGCAAGGAAGCGCCGCTGATGACATTAGGTGTCAGAGCATTCGGGGCATACTCATTGCCGAGAACGAGGTAGCTGCCATCTGGATACCAGAGGGTGGCTTCCGTCCAAGTCAACGGGTTGGTGGATGGATTGTTAGTCGCAGTGAGGTTACTGGAACCTCCTCTGTAGAACGTGATGGAAGAACCTACGACTACAGACGAGGCGGAGACAGATGCCGAAGCAGTGACGCTTCCATTAGCACTTGTCGTGGTAGCATGCGCGATCGCCGCGGACAGCAAAGCTGCCGCGCCAATCAGAATAGCGCGAACGTTATTCATGATCTCTATTTTTTTATTGTTGGGTTAGCCCTCCCTCCGTATGTATAGACAAACGGGGGGCCGCCCAAGGGAGTGATATGTGGATTCGTAAATGTCGAAATGAAAATACTTGATGGAGCTGACAAGATTTTTTGACAGATTAAATACGGTGGATGACGAAACAAAAGTGCCTTGGCGTCGGCCTCGCTCGGCAAGGTATTCGCATGGCGAGTGGGACCTTGCACCCGCGCCTGGACTGCATGCTTTTGGGATTGCGAGCATAGGCAAATGAGCAACTGGCTGGACCTCCTTCGTTCGAAGTATTTCTACGCAGGGCACTCGCGCTTCTCATTTGGATGGGAGAATCCGAACGCGGCCGCCGCTGTGCTGGTGAGCTTACTACCGGTCCTCTGGTGTGGTTATCACGTTTTGGCCGCAAGAAAACGTAAGCTTTATATAGGCGTGCTGGTCGCGCTCGAAGGGTTGCTCCTGTGGATGGTGGTGATAACCTACTCCCGCGGGGCGGTGATTGGCCTGGCTTGCGCGATGCTCTTTTTCCATTTATTCGCACGCTTTGCCAATGATCCAAACTGGCAGAAATGGCGTTTGGCCGCCTTGTGCTCTCGTCTTGGATTGCTCGCTCTATTCATGGGCGCATCGGGACTTTTTCGAAGAATGGCTTCAGTTGCGGAAGGAGATCGCTCGGCGATCAATCGGCTCGACCTCTGGCACGGAAGCCTGAGGTTGATCGCAGCCAGTCCCTGGCGCGGCTGGGGACGAGGAAGTTCTGGCATCGCTTTTAGTCAGTGGGTGCAAAACCCTGCTTCAAAATTGACGTACTTGAGTGCGGTCAATGGCTACCTGAGTATAGCCGTCGACTTTGGATTGTTCGTGCTCGCCGCGCTCATTTTTTTCTTAGTCTTTCCCATTCTCTTGGGGACGTTGACTCGTGGAGAAAAAATCGAGCGATCTAGGCCAGCGATCCTGGCTTGTTGTTCTGGGGTGTTAGCTTTTGCCGTCGCCAACTGCTTCACGACCCTGTCGACGTTGCCCTCGGTTGTGTGGGCGCCTCTTTCTCTAATTTTGTTTATCCTCGTTCTCGCCTTACAGAAAAGCCCATTGAAAAAGCCGGGTATCGGCGCATGGGTAACCGCGGTGGTCGTGACCGGTCTGCTGGAAGTGGTCTCGGTCGTCTCGGCTGGTTCTTCTGCGTGGAGAGTAAACCTAAAGGAAAATGGCTCGGTTGAACTTCTCAAAACGGGATCACAGTCTCGTGCGCCGCTCGTGTATTTTCTACCCGATTGGCGAACGCTCGGCCTCTACTTTGGGCGGGAAATTCGCGCCGCTTTGGATCGCGCACCGACGTCGATCCGATGCGTTGTTTGTCCCCCCGGGACATCCCCGAAAGTCGCGACCGATAGCGCAATTTATATTGTTTTCGGAAGTCGCGTCACGGAGCTGACAAACGTTTCTTTAGCTCGGACCATTATTGTTTTTCCAACGGTCGAACCGAAGTTACCGGGTGCGAATGGTATTCCACTCAAGATCATTTTACCGGAGCTGGATCAGGTCGGTTTCACGGATCAATGGCGGACGTGGGCAACCGCTCGGGGCTGCCACGTGGAAACCATTCCTCTGGTTGGACAAAATATTGAAGGGCAGTTTGCCACGCTCTGGCCAAGTGTTTTCGAGCAAGACAAATGAGGCGTTTCTACAACATGAATATGGGCGATCTCGCGGCCCTTGCTCTTTTCTGGCTCGGACTGCTGGCGCCCTCTTTGCAAGGAAAGGTCGATCCGCGTCAGTGGACGTTTGCGGTGACGCCGCAGGGAAATCCTTACGGAGATATCCTGCTCATGCGGAGTGAGGAGCCAACCGCTTTTCCGCGACTCAGCCTGCGTCCCGTCGTCGTGTTCGATGGTGGCGCTTGCTTGAGTAAGGTGGAGGTTCCGGAGCTGGAAACCTGGCTGATCAAAAACGGTGGCGATCAATACGAGTGGCGACGGCTGACAGGCGGGACAATCACCTTCCGGAAGGATCTTTTCAACGCGTGGGGGAGTTCCTGGCGGGTGAGCCGCGGCTCGGAAGGAACGACGCTGTTAACCACTTTGGCAAAGGTGGATCTCTCTGAGAGCTACGAGTACCAGGGCTGTTTCCTGCGAAGCTTTATTCGAGGAGAGTATAGGTTCATGCCGATTTATGATGGCAACCGGCTTCTGCGCATCGAGGAGGCAACACCGTTTTCCCAGACGGTTTTGCAGATCGAGTATAGCGCAGACGGGCAAAGAAAGACGATCCGAAGTGGAGCTTATGCAGCCGATCTTTTTTTCAATGAGCACGGACAACTGTTGCGCTGCGTCGATGAGCAGACTCGATCGACCATCGTCGAATATCATTACGGCTCAGACCGGCTGCTTCACGAAGTCGCGCAGCCGAACAAGACGATGAAATATGAATGGCGAGTTCCGAGTTGGAGCGAGCCCTACAATACATATTTGTTCTTAAACCCTGTCGTGTCGTCCGACGGATATTTCAACTATACAACTCACGCCGGGCCCGAGATCACATCCGTCGATTTTGAAAGTCGGGATGGACGTATTTCCGGGATGTGGAAATACAATTCGTTGAGGTCCGAGCTAAGCTGCGATTTTAAAAAGGGGGATTTTAAGACCGTCGCAGCCTATTATGAAAAAACCCATGATTAGGCCGCCGCAGCCCGCGCGGCACCTTTAATTTGTCCCCGTAACTTGGGGTGGCTGTGGCGCAATCGTCCGCAGCCACTGACCGCCATACTGTTTATAAGCATCCAAACCGGAGGATCCGCCCAGGACACTGGTGAGTTTTGTGACGGCTTCTTGATTCAGCGCGGCCAAGCTCTTGTTGCGTTGATCGGGGGTAAGCGACGGGTCGGCGTTGATCTGGTTGGCGCGTTGCGAAATATCTTTTTGCACAGATAACACCTCTGCCGTCGCGGTGTTGGGCAGATTCAAACGATCGACAAGGCGCGAGACGGTTTGGGTTTCTGGGTCCATCGCCGCCGTAAATTGTGCCGCGCGATCAGGCGAGAGAACAGCGCGCATTTGATCGACGAGTTTGCTTTGTGCCTCCATGCGTTGACGAGCTTGTTCCGGCGAAAGAGGCGTATCTGGACTTCCATATTTCGCGTCAAAATCACGCTGCACTTGGAAAAGCGATTTGAACTCATCCTCGGTTGGATCGAATCCGGCGAGTTGGCCGCGCAGTTGGTTAGCGGTGCTGCTCGAGTGGAGTTCATATTCCTCCAGCTCTTGAGGGCTTAATAGCTTAGTCACATCGTCCTGTTCCTCTTTTTTTAACATGGCTAACTTTGCCATATCATCAGGAAGCATGAGTCCGTTGGAGCCGGCGTAAATCTCGCTCCGCATATCTTCATAGTCGCTTTTGATATTCTGAAGCTGTTCGACCTTAGCGGGCGGGAGATTGCCGTATTGCATTTTCCGCATGGCGACTGCGGTTTCATTGTTTTCACTCTCATCGGTGCCAAGCAGATCCTTCACCATATGATTTTGCTCGTGCGCGAGATCGCGCAGGGCCTGCATGGTTTTCGGGTCAAACATCGATCGATGCGGCGCTTTCCAATACGGAAGCGATTCTTGCTTTCCGAGGATGGCGCTTCGACGTGCGTCAAATTGGGCATTGATCCGTGCCGTGATTAACGCGCGAACGGCCCACGGTGGGAGACCAGACGCGTTGAGCTGCGTCGTCATCGCATGGAGATCGTCCGTTTTCAGGGCGGCCTGCATCGCGTTGTGCGACGCGAGCGGGTCGGCTTGGGATTTCGATTGGAAGGCGATCACATCCTCGTGTTCGTGACGTTTGTTGTTCGTCACGATGGCCATTCCCAAAACGAGGTTTCCGGCGAGGGAAACCAGTAGCAAGCTAGCGAGGGGCAGTTTCATGATCTTTGACACACTCCCGGAGTGTCCCGTCCCCCCAAAAGGCCGAGAAGAGAACGACGCGTCAAACGCGAAGTTATGTTGAGCGTGCGTTCACTTCTCTTCTGGTCGAAAATAAAATAGGCGAAATGGTTTCCCCGGTTGTAGTGGAAGGGGAGAAGCGGTTCGCCGACCTCGGGAAAGGCGATCGAGCCGATTTCGGCAAGATTCCATTTGTGCCGGTGGCGGTTCGCAACCGGAAGATGGCAGATGGAAGCCGAGGCAGAGGTATTTATTTCGACCCGCGATTTCTTCAACGCGGACCGATTCAGAACAATTCGCGAAACGCGCTTTCCGGCAGCAGGGCGTGCAACTTGGCTTGGGCCGTCTGCGCGCCTGCAGTATTCTGCTCCCACATACAAAGCGTCATCTCGGCAAGTGCGTCGCCTGCGTCGACGGCGGCAACCTCTGCTTTTGGCAAAACGGCAAGTTTCGATGTCGATTGGGCTTGGATAAATTTTTCCCACTTTTGGAGCGCGCGACCAGTGAACGCGTATCTCTCATTTGGGCCGGTGTGCAGGAGGGGGCCGAGGATTTCGACCCAGGGATGATCGTCTACATTCAACCGAGTTTCCTGGTCGTTCAACTGCGCTGGACTGATCTCGCCAATATAATTCATCCAGAAATTCTCGGATGATTGCAGTTGTGGGTTCGCGGGATCTTTCTGCATCGCAGCAAGATTGCGGCGGAGCGCGGCAGCATCGAGAGCGATGTCGGCGTTTGATCCAATCAAGGCGATCGCTGGCTCAGTCGGCGAAAAGTCGCCGCGCCACACCTGCGCGTGTGGAAAGACTTCAAGAAACGTGCGGGAAACAATAGTCACTTCGACTTCTGACATTTGAAAGAGGGGCAGCCATTGGCAGAAAATTCCCTTGGGCGAGAGGGCTTTCCGGGCCGCTTGAAATTGCTCGAGAGTAAAGAGCGAGCCCTCTCCTTCACGCCAGGGAACGACGAGGTCCCCAATGATCACATCGTAGTGCGCCTCCGAGCTTCTCAGTGCGTGGCGTGCATCATCGGCCAGGATGTTGGTCCGCCGATTTTCCACCACCCCCTGATTTGCTTCGCGAAAATAGTCTCGGGCGGAAGAAATAACTTCTGGGACCAGTTCAATGATCGTGATCTCATCGACCGGATGAAGGAGCGCGGCTCCCGCCGTAATTCCGGTTCCGAGACCGAGAAAAGCGACGCGATGCGGCGCTGGGTGAAGGAGCAGCGGGATGTGCGCTTGCATCCGTTCATCTCCCGTCGAAGCGGTGCCGCCGAGCCCGTAGTGATTGTTGAGTTTCAAGCGACGTGAATGGGGCTTTTCCACCACCGCAATGATGCCGTGCGCACCTTCGGTGAGGTGAATCAGCTTCTCGCCGGCCTGTGGGTCGAGGCTCACACGGGGCAGGTTGAAAAACGAGGCTGCGCCGACGCACAATAAAGCCGCCGCGCCGATGGCGGATGAGGAGAGGCGATACGTCGCCGCCGGCTTTGCTCGCATCCGCGCAATGATGCCGGTCGCGATTACGACTACGCCTAATGCGATCATGCTGTTCCAAAGCCCAAGCCATTTTGGTAACCAAAAAGCCGATACAAGCGCCCCTGCGATCGAACCTCCGACATTTATCGCGGCAATTTTACCAAGCGCATATTCGGATTCGATGGATGGGTCTTGACCGGCCGTCTCCATCAATGTCGGAAACGCGATTCCAACCAATGACATGGGAAGAAGGAGTAAACCCGCCGCGAGCGCGATGAGGCACCCGGCTTCCATGAACAAACTCGCGCCATTGCTGAGATACGCGAAATGATTAGAAAACGCGATGAACAGCCAGGGGGAGACAGAGATCAAGAGGCCGGCAGTTATCCAGGCGGTGCCGAGAAGACTCGTTGGAGCGATCCCGCGCTTGAGCCCAAGACGAGCGAGCTGAGCCCCAAGGGCGAGGGCGGCAATTGTCACCGCCACCATCACTGCGAACGAATACATCGAGTTTTCGTGCAACTATGCAAAGGCGCGATTCCACAAAATCTGCAAGGCGAACGTGACGAAACCGGATACGAACGCGAGCCAAGTGACCGATATTACCTTCGCCTCGATGGGTTTCTTTTTGCGACGAAGCTTGTCTGGCTGGGCCGGTTGAGAAGAAGGGATTTCTATCTGCTTTTCTCGTGTATCCAGAAACCAAGCACCACAAGCGATCGCGAGATTGATTCCGGCGCATCCCCAGACCGAGTGGGACAACCCGAAACGCGGAAGGAGCAGAAACGGTACGAGCAGAGCGCCGAGGGCAGCTCCTGCTGTATTGACGAAGTAAAGCCACCCTGCGGTAACACCGAGGCGTCTCTGACCTCGGTCAGCCAGCGGTCCGACCAGAGGCAGTGTTCCGCCCATGCAAAAGGTCGGTAAAATCAGCACGAGCCCGGCTGCGATCAGCCTGAATAATAAAAGCAGTTCGGCGCGACCTCGAAGAAGGTGAAAAATGGTCGGGTAGGCGCTCTCGAAAACGTGAAGGAAGGGACCGACGAGGAGGACGCCGAGCGCAATAAAGAGTTCGAGGAACGCATAGGCCCTCAGCGGACGCCGCCAGCCGCTGGCTCTCTTTCCCACCCACCACGCACCGAGGCCTAGGCCCGCGAAATAGGCACTCAATACGGCCGATGTCGCCGAGGCGGCTGAGCCGAAGAGCAAAGCAAATTGGCGCTGCCAAATCACCTCATAGATTAACGCGAGCATTCCCGACACACTCAGGAAAACAGCAAGCCAACGAGTGCTGCGCGGAATCGCGTTAACGGACGCGGAGATCGTAGGCGGTCGCGATTTCATGAATGCACCGTTGACGAGCTATTGGCCGACTAAAAAACGGTGGCGAAAACATCGCCACCGTTCGAAAACAGAGAGGAACTATTCTGCGTTAGAATCGATAGCCCACGCTCGAGATGATTTCGTAGTCGGCGAAGGCGGCGTCGCCTTGAGAGTACACACCTGTTGCACGCGTCTTCTGCTTGTCCGGAACGCTCTGCAAGCGATCGCGCTGAATTGCATAGGGAATATAGAAGCGAACCGCCCAGCGGTTATGATTATAAATGATGCCTGGTTCAACGTCCATGGAGTATCCAGGGCGACGGAAGCCATTGCTATGTCCAACGAGATCGTACACGGCTACGCCTTCGGCCCGGAGGCCCAAACTGATCGATAGGCCTTGCACGGGAGCGACCGCGTACTCGACGCCAAGACGACCGAGGTAAGTGTCGGGGATCGACATCACGGTCGTGCCCGTGTTCGACGTCAGCACGCCGTTGGTGTCTTGCGGCGTGATCGTATATTGTCCGCTGAAATATCCGGTGAAGCCGGCACCGAGGGTGTGGTAGCCGTAGAGATCCACGATGATGCCGTATCCTCCGGAACCGGGTTGAATCGACTGATCGACCGCGTGCTGCACAGCGACGATCTTGCCGGAAGCCTTGTCGTAGGTTTCAAACGTGTCGCTGACATTGTCTTTGCCGGTCGGCAGAGCGAGGCCTGCGCCGATCTGAAGATTGCCGTTAACGTGAGTGGCCGGATCGAAGACCCATGCATTTCCAATCACGCTGATGTCGGCCAAACCTGTCGCTTGGGTGTGGAAACGATCGAGGATCACGGCGTTCGAGTTTTTCACGACCTGCGAACGATCGTGCGAAACATACGGAATGGTGACGGCGACGTCGAAACGCGGAGAGGCCGTATAGTTAACCGTCAGATCGGTAAAGTTGGACCGATTGATGACTTGGTCGCCGGCGGCTGCGCGCTGTTTTTGTTCAGCGATGCCGACGTAATGGCGGTCGGATTGGAACCAGCGGTACGAAACCGCAACATCCCATGATTTTGCCTGGTCGGCTGGATCGACCGTCTCCGGAAGGCCCGTTCCGTGCGCCACGACGCAACCTTGGGCGTGCAGATTTGAAGGCGTAAATAAAATCGCTGTCAGCGCGAACACGGGGAATGCTCGCAGCAGGGTGGAGTAGATTCTTGGTAGTAGGTGCATGCGCCGCGCACTGACATCGAAAGTGGGCACCGGCGAAATCTCATTGGGGTGAGTTGCTCCTTATCAAGGGCTTCTCGCCAGTTCGAAGAAGCGAGTAACAAAGCGTGTGGTCGACAGAACGGTGCCGACCGCCGCCGCCTTCGTCACCGACGCGACAACGCACCCGCCGCCTTTGCGCACGGCGAAGCTCCGCCATTATTCAAACGGAGCGTGAACGTCCGCGACACTCACTGGGCCGACGGATAGCGTCTGGCCCCCAGGAATTGTCGGCGATTAGTTTACGTGGTCATCCGTCGCCGTCCAAGTGAAGCTCGCGCCGTTTTTGCGGTCCGGGGCGGTGCCACGCGCATTTGCGGCAAAGAGGCCATTGGCTGAGGGATCGACCGTTACAAATCGGTCGGTAATCAATGACATCAACATCATATCTCCGCTCCCCATTTGTTGCCACTGAAACGTGGCGGCGAGACCGAGATCTGATTTGATCACTTTCAAATCACCCGCTTCACCTGCTCCGGTGACCGTGACGAAGCCGCTTCCATCATCGGCTTGCAGGGCAACGCGGCCTGATCCGCGGTCGATAACCTTGAAGCGGTGTGTGCCCGTTCGAGGCAGATTGGTTTCGACGATCGCGCGTAAAAGTCCGTTGACGACTTTGACTTGATGCCCATTGGAAAGAGCGGTGAACGTGACGGTTTTCCCTAACGGAATAGATGAGCCAAACGGTTTAGCCCGCGGTTCGTCCACGTTGAAATGCGCAAAGTCGGCGTACCCTCCGTCACTGCCATGCGTGTTAAAATTGAAGAGAGCGAAGCGAACGCCTTGAAAGGTTTTCAATTGAAAAACCATCGTGAATTCCTGGCCAAAACGCTGGAAGTGCACGCCATCCCAACTGTAACTGAACTCGGCCTTTTCGGTATCGAAGTCGCAGTGGACGCGTAGCCATACCCGGCTCGATGTCAGCGGAATCGAGGTGGTTTCGCCGCGAGTTTGGTCGAACCACGTGAGAGCCCAGTGTTTGTCCTCCGCTTTGATTCCCAGCCAGGCGTAAGGCAGGTTGAGCAACGCCAGGCCTGACGTGTCGCCGTCCTTCAATCCAGAAGCGTCGACTTCCACGGTGGCAATTGATTCCGGACCGATCGCGCGCTGCGTTAGCGAATTTCGGGCGGTCCAGAAGTTTTCCGCGCTCAAGGAATGCAACCGCAGTACGCCCGGTTTTTCCGTCAGTGACCAATGAGTATAATCGGGCGCGTGATTCCATTGCCAAATCGGCTTCAAGCTGGCGTCGGCGAAGCTGTCGCTGCGTTCGTAAGGCGCATGTGGCTCCGAATGAAAGCCGGTGTTGGGCTTGATCCAGGTCAGCGGCGTCCGGGTCAAGTTTCCGCGCAACCCAAAGAATGGCCAATCGTTATTCCAGGTGATCGGCGACAAGCAGACGAGGCGTCCGACCGAATTATGGTCCATCATCGAGAGGCCCCACCATTCGCCGGTCTGTGTCTGTACAATGCCGCCCTGGTGCATCGCCAGAGACGCGATCTCGTTGGGCGCAGGTGGCGATAATGAAAAACCCGCCTCGGATCCGGATGCTCTCGGTAATCGCCAACCCTTCCCGAGGCCGAAGGATTCTTCTGCGCTCGTAGTGATCACGGAATAGGGACCTTCGATTCGCTCCGCTCGCGCGACGACCTCATAACACATCGGGTCGTAGTTCGCGCTGAATATATAATAGTGTTTCCCAATATGATAAAAGTGAGAGCCTTCACCCATCCCGCTGCCAGCGGGGATCAAGATTCGCTGCGTTTCGGGAATGATTCCGCTCAGATCCGGTTTGAGTTGGGCAAACTTGATTTCGTTATAATCCCAAACAATATAAATTTTTCCGTCATCGTCGAAAAGCACGGACAAATCGTGAAATGTTCCTCCTAGGTCGGTCTGCGTCCAGGGGCCGGCTGGGTTAGTCGCGCGAAAAAGTTGGGTCTTATGGTGGTTAACATTTGTGAATATATAGAACGTGCCATTGTGATAACGGAAGCAAGGCGCCCAAATTCCCTGCCCGTAGATTTCGCCGCCTTGCAGATGGAATGACGGCCCAAGGTCGAGCTCTTTGCAGGCATAGGCCACGAAGTCCCAGTTGACCAGATCGCGAGAGTGCAGGATCGGGAGGCCGGGCATGGTGTGCATGGTGGTGCCGGTCAAATAATAATCATCTCCGACACGGATGATGTCGGGGTCGGAAAACTCGTCGTAGAAGAGCGGATTAGTATAGGTCCCGTTGCCGTTATCCGCCATCCACGTGCGCGGGGTATTTGCGTCCGCCGCGCGCGCGCAAATCACGGGCATGACCGCTACGGCGAAGAACAGAGACAATTTAAAGAGTTTCATAGGGCGCTATTTCACGAGCTGAGTTTCGAGTGGGCCGAAGTAACTGTTGGGAATCGGTCGATCGTAAACCATGATTTTTTCCAAAACGATTCCGGGATCGACCATGGTGATTTTAAGCGTATGCGGCCCGGCGGCATGAACAGCGTGAGAAGACCGAAGGAAACGCGCATTGTCGCGCGTGAATTGATTCCACCAAGCGCGACTGAGAAAAGTTTCGGCTTCGCGATGGGCAAAGATGTCGAGAACCGTGGGTTTCTCGTCGTCCATCGAAACGGCGATTCTCATGCCCCGGTCCGGCACAAAGTCCATGACCGGACCGAGCACGAGAGTCACCTCGTAGGTGCCGCTCCGCGGTAGATAGAGCGGATATTGAAGCTGGGGGGCAGCCGCGGGCGGCAATATACTTTTTGCCGTGACGGGATAAATTTCCAACGCGGCTTCGCCTCGTCCATAATCGGGAAGCGTTTCCCAATGGACCCCATCAACCTCGGTTCGAGTCGTCGCGGCGGTGGTGGCAAACGCAATCGGTCCGTCCAAACTGCCGAAGCGGCCCATCGCAGCGGCCAGTTCTTCGGCCTTCGCTTTGAAGGCGACGACTTTGATCTTAATCGCTTCGTTTTCACTCTTCACCACGATCTCCCCCACCGCTTTGCCTTCAGGGGCTTTGGTCCAATCGATCGTCACGAGGTAACGGTGATCCGAGGAAGCGGGGTTTTCGAGTCGAGTCGAAATCCAAGACTGATCGGTTGTGACCGCCACGTTGGCGAGGGGTTTGTCCATGGCGAAGACGTCGAAATAAGCGGGGCGTGGCTGAAACGAGTTAAACGACGGCAGAACAGCTTCGCCAAAATGATTGGGCCATGAGAAAGGAGAGCCTTCGATGGATACGCCAAGATCAGAACCGGTTCGAGGGGCAATTTCGGAAATGGGTGGCATGATATCAGCCACCGGCGGCTCCCATTCATATTCTCCGAGGTGAGTTTGATCCATCAAGTGATTCCATTTTCCGCCGGCGAGCGTGTGATTATAGTAAGCGCTCATGGCACGATCTTCCTCGAAAAGTTGCCTAACTTCAGCCGCCGCAGCCGATGTGCTGACCCGGCCCTGCCGGGCGGAGAGCTGGTTTCTGCCGGCAGCAATATTCATCTCGGTGACGAGAGCGGACGCCTTAGCAGGGTGGAAAACGAGTTCATAAAACGCGTCGCGCTGCTCAACAGGTAAAACGCGACTGAGTGCTTCCGCGCGGGAAACGACATCGCGCCAGGCCGCATCCACGCGATCCGCTTCCCCGAAATTAATTTGGCTGTAGGTGTCTGGATGCACCAGTTCGGGTTTTCTCCAGCCATTGTACTTTGTGTAGCGCGCCACTAGGTCTGCGATTTCAGAGGCGTGTTCAGGGCCGAAGTCTCGCTCGGCCCACCGCCGGGTATATTCGGCTACCCCCTGGCCTGTCATCGCATTTGGATTCCAAGCCATTCTGAGAAAAAATTCGATCGGCAGTTCCAGCGGTTTTAAATCGCCCACGTTGGCGATCCAGACGCGAGTCGCGCCGTATTCGGCAGCCAGGTGCATTTGCTCCGCGATCTTGGGAAATGGATTGGTATTGATCCATTGATAAGAAAACGGACCGCCATGCATATCGAAATGATAATATATTCCGGCCCCTCCCCGGCGCAGCCGCTCGTCGGCCGTGGGCAGCCTGCGAAGGTTTCCTGTATTATCGTCCGTCCACAGGAGCGTCACATCGTCCGGCGGTCGAAGTCCGTGTTCATAATACTTCTGAACTTCCGTAAACAGGGCCCAAAGCTGCGGAACCTCGCTCGGGTCCCGGTGCGTCTCTTCCGAGATGATGCTCCTTTGATCCGAGATGATTTTTTTAAGAAGAAGAATATCCGATTCGATGCTTCCGGTTGAAACCATGCCTTCGTCGCCGTCTCCGCGCATTCCGATCGTGATGAAATTCTCGTAGTTTTTGTTTCGCGCAATCCCTTCACGAAAGAACCGAAATAGAGCATCGGCGTTGGTCGCATAATTCCATTCACCATTTCCATATTCGCCGCGATGGTCGGTCCATTCTTTATGCGCTCGCATCATGGGCTCGTGGTGCGAGGTTCCCATGACGATACCGTATTCGTCGGCGAGCTTTGGGTTTTCAGGATCGTCGACGTTGAACGCATTGTTCCACATGGCGGGCCAGAGGAAATTTCCGCGCATGCGCAAGAGCAGCTCGAAGACCTTTGTATAAAACGTGGAGTTGAAGCCGCCGAATTTATTTTTTGTCCATTCGCTTAAGCATGGGGCTTCGTCATTCAGAAAAATGCCACGGTATTTAACGACCGGCTCTCCGGAGCTGTAGTGACCGGTCAGGACATAGGCGGCGGACTGTTTTTTGGGCGGGACGTCTGCCCACCAATACCAGGGAGACACTCCGAGTTGTTCGGAGAGTTCATAAATTCCGTAGATCGTCCCGCGCTTATCACTTCCTGCGATAACGAGCGCTCGGCCGACTCCCGCCAGAGGCTGATTGACGACAGAGATGCTAAAAGACTCCCAGCGGCCCGCAATGTCCGCTGTTGGAATTTTGCCAGCAGCGGCCAGCTTTTTTATCAAATCGCTCCGTTCGTAACTGCCGATGATGATCGCCAGGCTGGCCGCAGGAAAATGACTCGTGGTCAGCGAGGGTCGTGCCCCGCCCACGCGCTGAATGTCCTCGCAAAGATCTGTCGCAGCGCGCGTGACCCCGAGATAATCGGAACCGTCCAAATAGATTGGCGTCGCGCCTGCCGAGGTGAAGACCGGGAAAGCGCCCGAGACTTCCTTATTGGCGATAATGTCGACCGGAAGTCCGAGACTTGGGCCGGCTTTCAAACGGCTCGGAAGAATCGTAAGTAGACAAACAGAAAGAAGTGCGGAAAGCCTTTGCCACATAGGATTGAATCCGGAGAGCGCGAATGAAATGAGGACCTGAACGGACGCGGAGACAAAAAACCCCGGTCTTCCCCCCGCGGGAAGACCGGGCTCGTACCGGACATTAGAACGTGAACGTATTGGTCACGAACCACTCCTGGACCGGGCGCATGCGCACGCCAGCCCAAGTCTTGCCGTCGGGTTCGACGTTGATCGGAATCAAACCCTCGTTCTGGAATGCATTGCTGACGTTCAACTGGATCTTCCAGTCGATTTTCTTCGTCAGCTTGTGTTCGTAGCTGACCCAAAGGTCCAAGCCATCTTCCGCGGGTCCGTAGTAAGGCTTGGTCAGATCGTAAGCCGCGAAACCGTTTGTATCGGTGTGGACGGGATAACCAATCACGACCTTGTCTTGCCAGCGGTACGCACCGCCGAGGCCAACGCCTTTGATCGCTCCGCGGTCGAACGTATAATTGGTGACGAAGTTATAGCGCCACTTGCGGAGTTCTGAAGCGTCCGTGTGTTCCTGCAGCTTCAGCAGTGTATAGCCGGAGCGCCACGTGATCCAGTTGTGGCGCACCTCGTTGTTGGCAACATAATCGCCGTTAAATTGGCGCATGTCGCCGGCGACGCCTGCGATTTGTTGGTCCATATAGGCAACGAAATCATCCAGCGCCGCGCCGCCGATATTCGTGTTAATCGCCTTCGTCTGCGATGCGTTGAACGCGATGCGCCAGTTCTTCGTCACATTCGCAGTCAGTTCAAATTCATAGCCCGAGGACTGGGAATCGCCGGTGATCGAATAACCGGACGGGACGATCGGAGTATAGTTGGCCAGCGTGCTGGTGTCCGGCATGTATTTAGAGTTCGTCGGCAGGTTCGTCGCAGGATTGAGCTCGGCTTCGTACGTCGAACGGTCGGTCAGGGCCGAAAGCGTTGTCGGATTAAAACCCCAGGCCTTGAAAAAGCCTTTTGCATCCAGCCACGCTTGAATTTGGTTCCAGGCATTGATCGAAGCATCGCGATGGGCGGCAGCCTGGGCGGGCGTTTCCAGTCCGACCGAGGTCGCCGGCACGGACGTACCATATTGCGAGCTGAGTGCGTAGTTGACCGTCTGGACCGGGCGCCCATTGGCGTCGATATAAGCTTGAGTCCAGTAGGCTCGGTTGTTGTAGCCCGGGCCCGGATCACCATAATTGCGGCGCGTGTCCCAAGTGTAACCGGTGAGTTGATACAGAAACACGTTGCGGAATTTCAGGCCTTGATTGATCGTTCCGATGAATCCGGAGTCGGTCGAGACCGTCGCATTCGACACTGACGTGGTGTACTTGGTGACGCGAAGGGAGAAGCGGTTGTCCTTGGTCGAAATCAGGACGCCGTAGTCCTTGGACTTGCCTGATGGATTTGCGATCGGGTTCCGGTAAAGATCCACGCGCGCGGCCTGCGCCTGGAAATTCTCGGAGTTATTATAGGTGAGACTGAGATTGAACGGCAGTTTATCCCAACGTGTCGGAATGAGCTGGTTCAAATGGGCGACGATACCACCGGAAACGGAGTGGCCCTTGTATGTTCCTGACGGTCCAAAATCCGGCAAGACATACGCGTCTGGAGCATATTTGAAATACCCCTTGTTATTGGAATCGCCGGCGGGCGAGATACTGCGCGTTTGGACTTCGTCGAAGCGCCAGCCCAACGTCGGGACGATCGCATCGTTCCAGAAAAATCCCTGCCAGGTACCGGCTTCGGATTTCACGACGCGTTCGACTTTCGACATCGAAGTATACAGCGGAGCTCCGTCGTTGAAGCTGAGCGTATTGAGCTCCATCGAGTTGTTCCAGCCCACGTAGTTCGACAGATTCGACGCCTGGGTCGTTACGGACGCAGGGCTGAAAACGGTATTCAGGTAAGCGTTGCTCGCAGGAATCGAATACGGTGCGGTGGGCGAAGCCGTCGAATTCCACTGCGAGTTGAAGAGGTAAACCGGCCCACTGTTGAGAGCGATGTTTGCATTCACGCTCGAGATATTGGCGCCGGATGCCGTTGTATTCTTCTGCAGCGGGTCGCTCAAATAGATCAGCGAAACGGGCGATCGATAGGAAAACGCGTTCGTCAAACCACTCGTGTGAGTGGTGAAAGCGTCCCACGCATTGTCGTTCGCGTACTCGTTCCAATTATCGGTGACGGTGTCGTAGGTTTCTTTGCTCGCGAGGAAGTTGAAACGCTGGTGCCCGAAGAGCTTGATCAAAAACCCATTGCTCGTCACGTCAGCGGTTCTGAATTCTGCAAACAAGGAAGCCCGCAAGCTCTTCCGCTCGGTATCGGTCTCGGTTCCGGTGCCGCCGGAAGTGGAGCTAACGAAGGCGCGCCCGTAGTTTGGGTTCGTCGTGCCATCCTGCATCACCTGCGTCACGTCGATATTGAGCGCGGGAGACGACCCGAGTAAGCTCCAGGATCCGGTTTTGTACTTTTGATAGTCGTAAGCCAACTCGATGCCGACGCGGTCCTTCCAACCGGTCTGATCGAGAGAAATATTATAGGCGGACCAATTCGACCATTCTCCCTTGTTGTCGCCGTCGATCAAATGATGATAAAAGTCGAAGACCGTCGGGTCCATCAGGCTCTTGTTCTTATATTGAGCAAAGGTGTAATAGGGCAGCTTGGCGTTGAAGGCGTAATCTTTATAGCCCAACATGCCGTAGACGATTTCGGAGTATTTCTGGCCTGGCGCGTTGGTGCCTGCGCCGGCGTAGGCTCCCGTGTTCGAAAGGAAACCGTTGTTGATATAACCGGCATTGATCGAATAAACCTGCCCGGTGCTCCCATTGATGAAATACGTGGGAGTCTGTTGTCCAGAGATGCTAGAAAGCCAAGGATTGGTCTGCGCGGCGTTCGCGCCCAGGGCGTAGAGGTTGCTGACGGTGTACTGCCCGGCGCCGCCGCTGTCGGTCGATTGAAACCAAGGCGTGATACTGTCATACGGCGGTGTGACCCGGGGCATGTTAGCTGTGATTTTGCCCTGCTCGGCTTTCACTTTGATGCTGGTCGTGAAATCTTCGCCGAAAATATGCGGGTCGAACCGCACCGTGCCATAGATACGCTTATCTTTTCTAAAGGCGGGTTCTTCCTCGTATTTCTGATCGTTGACGAGACCGTCGACCCGGATGGCCAACGTGTCCTTGATCAGGACTTGGTTGGCATCCAGGCTAGCCCGCAGGCTGCCGTAGGATCCGACGCGAAGTTGTAGCTGGCCCGTGTTTCGAAATTCCGCGTTCTGCGTGGACGCGTTGATGATGCCGCCCGGGCTGCCTAGGCCGAAAAGGATGGAGTTGGGTCCGCGTTGAATATCAATGCGGTCCGTGTTGTAAGAGTCCCAAGGAATATCGCTGAGGAAGTAGTCGCGCGTATTGTCGGCTGCGAGCAGGCCGCGAATGCGCTGATTGCTACTGATCGGCGTGCTGTCGGACAACGTTTGGCCATTGCCCAAACCGGCATAGGTGCCCTCGGTGCCCGAGACTTCCGCGTTGGTTGTATATTGAAGCAGATTGGAGTTATCGGTCGCTCCAATATCCTGCATGAATTCCTTGGTCACGACTTGGATCGCAGATCCGACATCTCTCAGATCGGTGCGGATGCGAGTGCCGGCGAGTGTTTCCGTAGCCTGGTAGCCCGTGTCGCGTTCTGCGCTGACTTCAAAAGGAGAGAGAACAATGGTTTCATCTTCCTTTGGAGGTGGATTAGCCTGTGCTGTTGTTTGCGCTAGCAAGCCTTGATAGAGCCCAGAAATGGCAATCAAGCCTGCGACGATCGATTGATTCGTCTTCATCGGTGTCAGATGTTAGTTGGCTGCGCGGGTTGTTTGGGGAGGCAGCTTGGGCGCATAAAACCGGCTGGCGTCTGCCGACGGCAAGAAAACGAAAGGAGAGTTTTCCGTTATGACTTTAGTTATAGTGATGCTTTCGTGAAATTTAATAGACTACCCGCGAACAGCTTGTGCTTTATCGAAGACGCGGGTGTCGCGACGGAGACGTCGTTATCCTAATATTTAATTCACAACGTTTCGTTTTCTGCTGTTCTCACTCGTCGCTTCTCCAGCACAGTCCCCCGGTTTAGGATATTCATCTCTCGCGTGTATCGTTTCTGTCTCCGACTACTTTTTTCTGTCGCCTGCGCTTGTTCAGCGTTCGCTCAGGTAAAGAGTGTGCATATTGCTTTTCGCGGACTCCCTTTCATCCGTACCTACCCGTTGGATGAGATCGGCAGAATCCCCCGCGCCCTGCGGTTGAATTTTGATTCCTTCGGTCGTCTCGCCGTGATGTACGATGGTGTTTACTCGGTGTTGAACGACACGACTTGGGTCGATCGAATCGATCCGACTTTCGATGGGAGGCTGAGCATGACGAGCATCTCTTATGCAGACGGAAACTATTTTTACGGCGGACGCGGATCGTGGGGCACCGTGACGATGACCGAGAGCGGCCTCTTTCGGGCGCATTCTTTGGTTTCTCCGGATGCCCCGCCGTGGACCGCCGTGACGGCTTTCAATGGCGTGCTTCCCGTTTCGAGCGGCGTTCTCTTTTACGACATCAATGGCGCCGTCTATTTCGACTTTGCGGAGCAGAAAAATTATTTTTTTCCTCTCTCTCGTATAAACGCGATGTTCCATCTGCGCGACCGCGTGTTCGTCTGCTGTGAGGACCGGTCGATGTACGAGATTATATTGGCGAGCCGGCAAACCCGAGAGCTCGATTTCACGAAGGATTTTCGATCATTTGTGAGCAACGTCGTCGAACTTGATCACGACACGGAAATACTGGGCACCCGCAATGGCGAGTTATACGCCTTCGACGGCGCCGCGATCAAACCTTGGGATCCTCAGCAAAAATATCGAATCACGGGGCGAGTCTCCGCTATGACGCATCTGGTGGAAGGCGGAATGGCTTTGGCGATCGAAGGCGAGGGGATATATATTTTTGCAGGAAATGGCGATTTGAGATGGTTCTTGCGACTACCGGAGTTTAGACGGGTTTCGACGATGGCGGCGGGTGAGCGAGGGGTGCTTTGGGCCGCGGGCGAAAATGCCATCCATAAGATATTTTATAATGCGGCTTTGACCAGTTTCGGCGAAGAGTCCGGGCTGCCCGTGATCTGGCCTCAGGTCGTGCAACGGGAGGATAAGACCATCGTCTCGTCCGATCGGATGCTCTATGAACTGACGGCGGGAAGCGACGGGCAGCCCGCGCGGTTTCAACACGAAGAAAATTCTCCCGAGACGTGCAATTGCACGGCTTCGCGCGGGCGTCATTTTTTGGTCGGGACTGCGCTCGGCGTTTTCGCTCGAGATCAATTTGGTAAATATCAATTGGTCCTTCCGCTTGAAAACATAATGGGGCTGGAGTTCGTCGATCAAGATACCTGCATTGTCATTGGAACCAATGAGACCACGGCTCTTCGCTATAAAGACGGGTGGTCGGAATGTGCGCCCCGGATAAAAGGCGTCGGCGACGCACCGATTCGAATCACTCTGCATAATGGCGTTTGGATCGAAATGGGCGGAGACCGAATCATGCGAGTTCGGCTCGAAAACGGAGTGCTCCAGACGAAACGAGTTCGGCTGCCTTGGGAGGGCGGTCGTTGGACCAACATTGGTATTATCGGAAAATGGATGATTTTCAGCGATTCGAGCAGCCGGCGCTGTTATTATGATGAAACGACGGATTCATTTCACGCTGTGCCGACGTTGGATCGGCTTCTCGCTCGTTCGCCCTACTGGATCACTCGGATTATGGAAGATGCTTCAGGCACGCTCTGGGGAACCCATGCGCACGGGGTCGTTACTTTTAAACCGACCGAGTCAGGATACGTTGTAGACTCTTCCACGTTCGAGCTGCGGAACGATTCATATCCGACGATCGCATTTTTACCCGCAAGCGGTGTTTGGATCGTAACCGGACGAGCTCTCTATCATGTCGAGCCGGAGGGCGAGGCCGATCGGCGAGTGGACCGCCCCCTGCTCGTCTCATTGGTCTCTGAGCGGCGCAATGAAGAGCTTCTCTCCGCGACATCTGGACGGCCGAGGAGCGAGGTATTCGCATTTAATGAAAATAGTCTGAGCTTCCGATTTTTTTCTGGCACGTATGCTTGGAGAAATCCGCCTCTGTATGAATATAGGATTAGTTATTCCGATGCCTGGGCTCCGATGGACCGAAGTCTTTTGGTCCATTTGCCCAAGCTCCAAGACGGCAAATATCGTTTGCAGGTCAGATCATCCGAACCGGAAAGAAGCGCTGCTCCGGTCTTCTCGTTCGATTTTACGATTCGACCACCATGGTACCGGACGCCCGTTAGCTATATGACTTATGGGGTGGCTGCGCTGCTCTTGGTTCTCGTTCTGATTCGATGGACCAATCATCACTCTCTCAAGCGCACCGCTGCCTTGGAAATTTTGGTGGCAGAACGCACGAAGTTGCTGGAAACGACGATGCGGCAACTCGAGGACGAGACTCGAACGACCGCAACGATGGCGGAACGAAGTCGTTTAGCCGGCGAAATTCACGATAGTTTGCAGCAAGGATTGAGTGGTTCGATTATCCAGTTGGATACAACGCTGGCGAATTCCGAGATCTCGGCCGATGCGCGCGCTCGACTCGATATCGTGCGCAATATGCTGTCCTATATTCGAGAAGAAATTCAGCACGCGGTTTGGAATCTGGAATCGCCGCTTCTGCAAAACTCGAGTTTGGGTGACGCGTTGAAAAAGTTAGCGGGATTTATCAACACGAGTCACCGCCAGATTGAAGTCCTGGTGCCCGACGCTGCGGTTACCCTCGACTCCAAAGCGAAACACAATCTTCTGCGCATCGCGCAAGAAGCGATCACTAATGCGGTCAAACATTCCAACGCAGATCGCATCGACGTTGTCCTGGCAGCTACGGAAGACAGCGTATCGTTGACCGTGAGTGACAACGGTCAGGGATTCGATCCGAAGACATCTTCCAGTTCTCCCGGACATTTTGGTCTCCGCGGCATGCGCACCCGCGCCAAATCGATGAAGGCCGATTTCCAAGTTCAAAGTATCAGCGGACAGGGCACGACGATCAAAGCACGCGTGCCGATAGAAAAAATACGAAACCATGAATCAGTCATCTGAGAGCACCGCGCCGTCTAAAAAAATCCGCTTGGTTGTTGCCGACGATCATATGGTGATGCGACTGGGGCTGGTCACGGCCGCGTCTGATCAACCGGACATGGAGGTGGTCGCGGAGGTGGAGTCGGGAGAAGAGGCGCTCGAAGCGTTTCGGGTTCATCGGCCGGATATTCTCATTCTCGATCTCCGGATGCACGGGCTCGGGGGCTTGGGCACGATCAAAGTTCTCCGGAAGGAATTTCCATCTGCCAAAATTATCGTCTTCAGCAACTACGCCAGGAGCGAGGAGATCTATCAGGCTCTGAAAACCGGCGCCGTTGGTTTTGTCGTCAAGGAGATGAAGCTGGATCAGCTCCTGGATGCGATTCGCCGCGTGTATAAGGGCGAGAAATATATCCCGCCGGAGTTAGCGGCCCGAATGAGCGAACGGGTTTTCACCCAACTTTCCGAACGAGAAAAACAGGTTTTGGCTCTGATATCCAAGGGAAGGAGCAACAAGGAAATTGGCGCGGTTCTCGGTGTCACGGAGGGCACGGTGAAGCTTCACGTCACCAGTATCTTGTCGAAATTGGAAGTGAACGCCCGCACGGAGGCCATTGTCGTGGCGGTGAAAAGCGGAATCATCGATATCGAGTAACCAAACATGTGGCTCGAAACGGTCAGCGCGGAACCGGAAGTGAAGTCGGCGCCGACTGCGCCTGCGCTCGAAGGCTGTTCGCCCAAACGCAGGGAAGACCAGCCTCGGCCCAGACCAGCGAGCTGTACCGTGTTTGCGTGACGTGCAGAGTTTCCTATATCGGATATAATGTCGGATTCGCCGCTCAACTTGGATCAATGCTTTGATTTTTGCCTTCGAGTCTGATTCTCACAGCTCCACGCGTGCCGGTTTCGAAATTTCGGAGAGATGGAAAAATTTAAAGTGTATATTACTTCTTTGGCTAACATCCCGACCATCCTCCGAGGTGCTCCGCGCTGGGCCGCGGTCTCTCCGCGTTCGGGACGGGAGCTTGGCGTCGCATTGCGGAAGGGGACGCGGTTTCGAAATGAAAACTGAACTCCACACGACATGATCCAATTCACGGAAAAAATCGAAATGGTGGAGATAAATCCCTGTGTCACGGTGCCGTCTCGCGTCTCCCGACACTTCGGGGTAAACGGCTATGTGCCCGTCGTGGTTTACATCGAGAAGGGCCGCGTTCCTTCCACTCTGGTGCCGATTGGAGGCGGTGTTCACCGGCTCTATATTAACGGGAAAATGTTGCAGTATACGGACTCAGGTCCCGGCGACCGCGTGACCGTTCGCTTGGAACTGGACACCAGCGACCGGAGTTTTACCACTCCTGACTACTTATCTCGGGCTCTCGCTTCCGACCATAAATCGAAGGCCCGATGGAACTCACTTGCTCCTTCAAAGCGGAAGGAAGTCATCCGCTATCTTTCATCGGCGAAAACCACAGACACCCGGGACCGTAATCTCGCGAAATTGCTCACGATCCTTCGGTCCGAAAGCGGCAACGGGGTTTTGTGCGGCATCCAGATCGCTCCCCGGAAAGGAATGACGCTCATGCGAGAGTCGTTTTCCGAAAGAACTCCGGGAAGAGACTAGGCGGATTCCAGAATGATATTCGCATAAGGCCGGGTGTCGGCGGTACGGATCAGCCCAATCGCATTTGGTACCCTTGTTTTGAATAGCGCATGGGGTTCGAAATGGAGTGGAATATTTGTGAAACGAGACTGCAGCGCAGTTAACACGTCCGCGCGGTTGTGCGCTTTGAACTCCTCTGCCATAAAAGCCCGCCCAATAACAAATCCGCCTCGAAGCGCGTCGAGCACTTGCTGCACCGTCGGGACATCGTCGACCAGCGAAATGTCCACGGTTTCGATTTGAGGCCAGAAGGGAAATCCGCGATCCGCAATCACCAACGTATTGGTGTGTCGAATACGAGCGAGGAGGTGGAGGACGTGGGGGTTGAGTATTCCTGAAGTTAACATGGAAGGAAGGAGGCAGGCCGGTTTCTTGGATCTATTGTCTGTCCAGCGGCAGCACGCGTGCTTCTGCTCTTCGAAACTCGGCTGGGCTGCAACCGAAATGTCGGTGGAACACGCGGGAGAAATGCAACGGGTCTTCATAGCCAACCTGCGTGGCGATTCCTTTGATCATTTCTGAGGTGGTCAAGAGGAGCGAAGCAGCGTGGTTGATTTTGCGCCGCGTCAATTCCGCATGCGGTGTGGTGCGGCCGTAACGTTGAAAGAGCCGGCAGAGATGACTGGCATTTACGCGCGTGGCTCGGCTCAGTTCATTCAAGCCTTTGATTTTTGAAAACTGGTCATCGAGGACGCGTCGACAGCGCTCCCAAGTGCTAAAAGCAAGTGACTGCGCGACCGCCTCCGGAGCGGGTATTTCTGCCATTTTATAGAGAAGGAGGCGCAGGTAGGCATCGGCTGCATCCTTGCTTTCGTGGGTCAATTTTGCGCCTTCGACTATAAGTTGATCGAAGAGAAATTGCGCCAGTGTCGGTTCGGCGACGCGCCGCAGTTCTCCCGCGCGCAACTCCATGCGGGCCATGAAGCCGCCGGCGTTCTGTCCGAAAAAATCCACGAAGTATTTTCGGAGCGGACGTCGAGGGTCGGTTTCGATTTCGTGCGGGATCCCCGGGCCATAGAGAAACGCGTGGCCAGCCTGCAGGCGGTAGCGCTTGCCGGAGAGAATGAGCACGCCTTCGCCGTCGACGACAAATTCCAGTCCCCAGCAGGCGAATCCGGGACGGTTCACTCGGTATTGCGGCAGGCAGCGTTCATCCCCCGCGCAGGCGACGCTCGGGCCCGCGAGCCGGCTGGTTAAAGGACGCACATGGCAGTAACGCGTATGGGTGACGAGGCGGGAGAAATCGGGGAGAACGCGTTTCATGCGCAAAGATTATCCATGTCGGCGCAAAGGCGGTCCATTCTGTTTTTTCCGCGATTCGGTAATCTCAATCCTACCCCAGCTCCGTCTTGGCGCTGCCTTTTATTGTCGTGATCTATCGCTCCCTTGGAAAAACCGGCTTGTTTGTCTCATCCCTTGGTTTTGGGGGATCCTCACTGGGCGGAGCATTCGGCCCGATTGACGAAGCGGAGGGAATCAGAACCGTGCACGCGGCTTTGGATGCCGGGATCAATTTTTTCGATACCGCCCCGTACTATGGCGCCACCCGCGCGGAAACTGTTCTCGGAAAGGCGATCGCGCAGATCGACCGCCAACGCTGCATCCTTTCGACGAAGGTCGGGCGTTATGGTCCTCGACTCGAGGATTTCGATTTTTCCGCCGACCGAGTGACTCGGAGCGTGGAGGAGAGTTTGCAGCGGTTGCGGGCCGACTATATCGACGTTATTCAAGTTCACGATATAGAGTTCGGCGATATTCGACAGATCGTCCAAGAGACGCTTCCCGCTTTGAAGCGCTTGCAGGCTTTAGGTCAGGTCCGGTTTATCGGCATTTCCGGTCTCCATCTTCATCTTTTGCTCAAGGTCGTGCTCGAGAAGCGACTCGATGTTGTGCAGTCGTATTGCCATGCGTCGCTCCTCGATACCACGCTGACCGAGTTTGTTTCAAAACTCAGTGATAGTGGGGTCGGCATTCTCAGCTCTGCGCCTCTGGCCATGCGGCTCCTGACGGACGCGGGAGCACCTGAATGGCATCCAGCGCCCGCAGCGGTGCGCGAGCGTTGTATTGAAGCGGCGGCTTATTGCCGCAGCGAAGGCGCCTCACTCTCGGACCTCGCTTTAAATTATAGTTACCAAGTTCCGGGTCCGCATTGCACGATCTTGGGGTTATCCAATCGCGATGAACTCGCACGCGCGCTGGCCGCGATTCAAAATCCTCCTCGCCCCGAACTCCTTGAGCGTGTGCTGGAAATATTGCGGCCGGTTCACAATATAACCTGGGCGAGTGGCCGGCCCGAGAATCAATCATGAAACTGATCGACCTGTCGCAGCCCATCGAGGACGGTGGACCTAACTGTCCCGTCCATCCGCCGGTCTCGGTGCGTCGCATCGCTGATCATCCGAACGATGGCTGGCGCATGGAGCTGCTCACGCTGGCGAGCCACACGGGAAGCCACATCGACGCGCCTTTGCATAAGTTGGCGGATGGCGCGAGCATCGATCAGTTTGCGCTCAATACGTTCGTGGGCCCGGCGGTGGTCGTGGATCTCCGGGACTTGGGCGCGGATGCGCCGATCACAGCGAACCATCTCGAAACCCGAGCTTATACAAATCTGGATGATTGTATTGTCCTTCTCGCGACCGGGTGGGGCGATCGCCGAGCGAAAACGGAAGAGTGGCACGCCCATTCTCCTTTTCTCACGGCTGATGCTGCGCGTTGGTTGGTGAGTCGAAAAATTCGCGCGGTTGGGATCGATCACTATTCAATTGGAGGCAGTCGAGAGCCGGAGAATTCCAAGACTCACGAAGTGCTGCTCGGTGCAAGGAAATGGATTCTCGAGGATATTCATATTCCCGAAGAGTTGTTTTCCCTTTCGCCGCGTTTCACGCTTTGGGCATTGCCGATTAACTTGGCCAGGCACTCTGGATCGTTTTGTCGTCCCGTCGTCGTCATTCCATGAAGCGCCTCATCCCAGCCATTCGCATCGAAAAGCCCGGCAGCGTTCAGCATGTGGAAATGGAGCGTCCGGAGATCCGACCTGGAGAAATTTTGCTTCAGGTGAACCGTGTCGGATATTGCGGTTCAGATCTGTCAACGTTCCGCGGCGGGAATCCGCTGGTGAGTTACCCGCGCATTCCTGGCCACGAAATCGGCGCGACGATTCTCGAGTGTGCGCGCGAGGTGCCACCGCAGTTTGTGCCGGGCACCTTGGCCACCGTCGTGCCGTACACGGCGTGTGGCGCGTGCACGGCGTGCAAAGCGGGCCGTGCGAATGCATGCCGTTATAATCAGACCCTCGGCGTACAGCGCGATGGCGCCTTGGCGGCGCTGATCGCGGTGCCGTGGCAGAAAGTTCGACTTGCGCCGCTCGACGTTCACGAACTCGCCTTGGTCGAGCCGCTTTCCGTCGGCTTTCACGCGGCCGCTCGCGGTCGTATTTCTTCCGCGGATACCGTTTTGGTCATCGGTTGCGGGATGATTGGTCTCGGCGCGATTGCTTCCGCCGCTCTAGAACGCGGCGCCACTGTTATCGCCGCCGATGTTGCACCGGCGAAACTCGAACTCGCGAAAAAAGCCGGTGCAAAACACGTGCTGGATGCGCGGGACTCGTCGTTTCACGAACAACTCCAAGCGCTCACGGAAGGACACGGGCCGCATGCGGTGATTGAAGCGGTCGGTTCCGTGAGCACGTATCAAACCGCGGTCGAGGAAGTCTGTTTTGCCGGACGAGTCGTGTACATCGGGTACGGCAAGGCCCCGGTGAGCTATGAGACTAAAAATTTCGTTTTGAAGGAGCTGGATATTCTCGGTTCCAGAAACGCCACCGCCGAGGATTTCGATGCGGTCATTGAACTGCTCAAGACCAAGCGCTATCCCACCGCGGAAACGATCACCCGCACGGTGCCCTGGGCGGAAGGCGCGGACGCGCTCGTTCGTTGGGCGGAAGATCCCGCGGGCACGACCAAGATTCACGTTCAAGTTAGTTCGTGAGCGTCGCCAACATCGTATTCACTTTATGCTGACAACTCCTCAGTCACCCCCGGAAAGCGCGAGTTCGAAATCCGGAATGTTCGTCACCCCCGATGGACGGAATCACCTCGTGACCTTCGCCCTCGTGAGCTCGCTGTTCCTGCTCTGGGGTTTTTGCAACGGCATGATCGATGTGATGGACAAACATTTTCAGGACCGCTTGCACCTGACGTTGTCACAATCCGCCTGGGTTCAATTTGCGCACTACTTGGGTTATTTTTTGATGGCGCTGCCAGCGAGTTGGCTCGCGGTCAAACTCGGCTATAAAGGCGGCATCATCACCGGGCTGCTTTTGGTCGCGGTGGGAGGCTTCTGGTTTATACCGGCGACGCAGATCAGCGCATTTTGGGCTTTCTTGCTCGGCGTGTGTATCATCGCTGCCGGGCTGACGTTTCTCGAGACGATCGCGAATCCTTATACAACGGTCCTCGGGCCAACTCACTTGGCTGCTTCGCGGATCAACCTCGCACAATCCTGCAACGGTATCGGATGGATCTTTGGCCCCATCGCGGGCCGAGCTTTTTTTTATTCCACGAACGCAGCGGGAGAAAACGTCAGTGCCAATACGCTCTGGATTCCTTACGCTGCGGTGGCGGTCGTCGTCATTATACTCGCAGGCATTTTTGTCTTTGCACCGGTGCCGAATATCCAGCCGCCGGAGGCGATTTCAAAAGATAATGATCACGCGACTTCGCGATCGATTTGGAAGCGCCCCCACTATGTCGGCGCGATCGGAACCCAGTTCCTCTACGTGGCCGCGCAATCGGGTATCTTCAGTTTCTTTATCAATTACCTGACGTGGGAAACGCCGACACTGCCGAGTGGGTTGAGCCATTCTTGGTTAAACAAATTTGCCGCAATCGGGCCAAGCGGCGCTTTTCGCATCACGGATGCCGGTGCCGCCGCGCTCGCCTCTTTCGCCTTTATGCTTTTCCTTCTCGGGCGATTCATCGGCGCTTCGATGCTCAAGAAGGTGAGTCCGAGTCGAATGCTGGCGATTTATGCTCTCTGCAGTGCCGCGGTGTGCGTGGCGATTTGCTTGAAACTGGGTTGGCTTTCGACCGTTGCCTTGTTTCTCAGCTACTTTTTTATGTCGATCATGTTCCCGACCATTTTCGCGCTCGGAATTCATGGACTCGGAGCGAAGGCAAAGCGCGCTTCAGGCTATATTGTCATGGCCATTATCGGCGGCGCGCTCATCCCAAAGATCATGGGCGCCGTCGGCGATCGGTTCGGCGTATCGATCTCCTTTATCGTCCCGGCAATCTGCTTCCTCGCGGTCGCGGCCTACGGCTTCTCTTGGAAATCCTTGGTTCGTGTTTCGGAAAGTGGTCTCGCTTCTTAAGTTCAACCCGTACGCGTATGTTAAATAATAAATACAGTTTCGTCTTCGCCTCGATTCTCGCCAGTGTTGTGGTCTCGCTCAGTCGAGGTGCGGAGCAGGCGGCACCTGATACGAAGTTTGTTTCCCCGGGGGCGCCGACGGAAATGGAAGCGCTCGCGCTCAAGCTGGCGGCCAAGCCGCTCATCGCGCCCGGTCCCTTCCAACCGAATTGGGAGTCCCTTGCCGGTCAGTACAAATGCCCCGATTGGTTTCGCGATGCGAAATTTGGTATCTGGGCCCATTGGTCGGCGCAGTGCGTCCCGGAACACGGCGATTGGTACGCGCGGGAAATGTACCTCGAGGGAAGCGACGATTATAAGTATCAGATCGAGCACTACGGACATCCCTCCAAATTCGGGTTCATGGAGCTCGATCATCTCTGGAAAGCGGAGAACTGGAATCCGGAGAAGTTGATGGCCTTGTACAAACACGCCGGCGCAAAGTACTTCGTGGCACTGGCCAACCACCACGACAACTTCGATACTTATGACTCGAAGTATCAGCCGTGGAACTCCGTCAATGTGGGGCCGAAAAAGGATATCGTCGGCACTTGGGCCAAGGTCGCCCGGGAAAACGGGCTTCGCTTTGGCGTGAGCAATCACTCGTCGCATGCCTGGCACTGGTTTCAACCAGCCTATGGGCATGACGTCGAAGGCGCGATGGCAGGGGTTCCGTACGATGCGGCTCGGCTGACGAAGGCGGACGGCAAAGGCACGTGGTGGGAAGGGCTCGACCCAAAAGATCTTTACGGTGGGCTTCGTATTCCGATGCCCGACGATATCAAGACCGTCGCCGCGGCCCGCGCTTGGCATGGCAAGCACGACGGCCATTGGTACGAAAAGATCCCGCCGTTCGACAACGGTTACTCCGCGAAGTGGTTTCTTCGGACTCAGGATCTGGTCGATAAATACAAACCCGACCTGATGTATTTCGACGACGACGAACTCCCGCTGGAACAGTACGGCCTATCGATCGCCGCCCACTTTTATAATCAGAGCGCAAATGCCCATGATGGAAAAGTCGACGTGGTGCTCAATGCCAAGCATCCCACACCGGATCACACGCCGGCTTTCGTTTCCGATATCGAGCGAGGTGTCGCGGAAGGAATCCGCGCGCAACCCTGGCAAACCGATACCTGCATTGGTTCATGGCACTATGACCGCCGGATTTTCGAACAGCATAAATATAAAACGACGAGTCAGGTCGTGCACATGCTAGCGGACATCGTCAGTAAAAACGGCAACCTGCTTCTCAGCGTTCCGGTGCGCGGCGATGGAACCATCGACGAGGACGAGGTCGCGTTTTTGCAAGGGATGGGCCGGTGGATGGATGTTAACAGTGAAGCCATTTTCGGAACTCGTCCGTGGAAAGTTTATGGCGAAGGGCCGTCGACCGAAGCCAAGCCTGAAGCCGGAACTTTTGGCGGTGCGCAAGACGTGCAAAAAAGACCATACACCGCGCAAGATGTCCGCTTCACCCAAAAGGGAAACACCCTTTACGCCATCTTAATGGCATGGCCGGAAAACCACGAAGCGCTGATCAAAGCGTTAGGGGCCGGATCGGCGGATTTGAGTGGTAAGAGAATCGCAGCGGTGTCGCTCCTCGGTCATCCTAGTAAGATTCAATACACCCAAGAGAGCGCGGGCCTTCGTATTCAGATGCCCGCTACGCCGCCTTGCGACGACGCCTTTGTGCTGAAAATTGAAACGGAATAAACGAACCTAGCGTGACTCGTTTCGTATAGCTGGCGCTCGCAGCGCGGGCATCCGGTCCGCCAACTGATGTTTCGTGCAAAGCTCGCTCGCTCAATCGATGAGTACCGAGCTTTGCTTGCTCCGCGAGTTGGCAGACGTCCCGTCGGCGCTTCTAGCACCGCGCTCCGCTTGTCTTCTCTCCGATAGCACGGTCGACTTGTTCCAGCAGGTCTTTTCGCGTCGATGATCGAGAGCGCGGTTTCGGGGCGAGCCGAGATCCGTTCGCGCCAGCTTGGAAGGCCGCAGTAGATCGTTGCTCGGCTGCCTCGAAGTCACTTGCGCCGATTAACAGAATGGCAGCCGCGACAGTGCCGTCGCGGCTTTACCAGGATCGAAATCATTCTCGCGAAAGAATCGCCGCGTATCCGCCCGACGGAGACAAACTCAACTCCAGTTGGTCCGCCGCCGAAACGGAGTGGCGCGTGTCGGAAATTTTTTCCGGCAACTTCGCTGACTCCGGAGTATCCGCGAAGGCCCGGAGGTTCCAATTTCCCGTTTCGAGAAATGTGAGGGGCACGTGCAGCGTCAGCGGCGTTTCGCCGTTCATCGCGGCGAGGTACCAACGCTGACCGGAGCGGCGTGCGATCACGATGTGGTCGGCCACCCCCGCCGACAGGACCACCGTGTCATCCCAAACCGTCGGCAAGCCACGAAAGAATTCCACTCCCGGTTGGCCGCGGTAGTTGGCGGGGCTGTCGCAAAGGCAGAGCAACGGGCTAAAGTAGACCACCGTCTCGGCTAATTGTCGTGCTCGAGTTCCGATCACTTCCGCCGGAGCGGTGACCTTAAAATCAGCGCGGGTCCGATTCAGAAAACCGCCCGGCGTAAAATCCATCGGGCCAAGCAGTCCTCGCGTAAAAGGCAGGGTGATGGTGTGCAGAGGAGTGCAAGCATCCGGACGGATCTTGTTGTATTCGTTTCCTAATACACCTTCTTGTGTGATGAAGTTTGGCCACGTGCGTGCCAACCCCGTCGGCTTATAAGCTCCGTGAAAATCGACCAGCAAATGCTCGCGAGCCGCTGCTTCGAGAACCTGCGCGTACCAGTTGACCGTCTCTTGGCTATCGCTGTTCATGAAATCGATCTTTACGCCGGCAAAGCCCCACTTGGCTACTTGCGCGAAGACTTTTTCTATACCTTGACGCTGAAGATCGCGCGAGTGGATCCAGAGAATTAATTTCACCCCGCGGTCATGGGCGTACGCGATCAGACCCGGAATATCGACATGCGGCGCAGGCTTGGTCAGGTCGGCCGCAGGATTGTCCATCGGTTCATACCAGAACCAATCCATGAGTTGATACGGGAAACCCATCTCTGCCGCGAAATCGATATATTCTTTGTGCGAACGGGTGTCGCCGCGCGAGGCCAGGCCTTTATTATTAGGCTGAGTTGGATTTATCCCCGTCCACCACGCGTCCCACGCGGTGACGCCCGGCTTGATCCAGGTGGTGTCTTTAATTTGCGAGGGTGTGGCGAGCGTGGGCACAAGTTCGTTGCCGACCAACTCGCGAGCTTCCTTGGCAAGGAGGATCACGCGCCACGGACTAAGCCTGCGTTCGCTGCCCACGACCAGAGCGTGCCCGTCTTGCCGGCGCGCCAATGCGACCTTCGCGCCCGGACGCGGCGACCCGTCGGCTTTCGGTCCTAAGCCAGAAACGAACATACCAGCCCAATCGAGCAGGTCCGACTCTGCGATCGCGGCGTATCCGCCTGGCCACTTCACCAGCAGGGGAAGCACGTGCGGACGAGACGCATTTTGACCGAGTTCGCTCAACTTCTTCTCCGGATATTGGCACTCGGCGCACTCGGAATAATCGCCAGCCCAGCAGGGAGCGTCCGATGGGAAAACGAATTCCGTGAGCTCGTCGTTGATGACGTATTTCTCCAATCCCGCTTGCAGGGGGATTTCGTAGCGCAGCGCGACGCCGTTGTCATAAGCGCGCACGATGAGGTTCAATCGATTCGGAGTGTCTTCTTTCTCGCGAACCTGAATCTTCATTTCTCGATAGTGATCGCGCACGAGGCGATGTTGCCCGAACGGATTTTCCCATTGGCCGTCGTGATCGTCTCGGGCGGCCTGGACGATTACCGCGTTCCGCCCGAGCGAAAAGCCGCCTTGGAAATCGAGCCCGAGGCGAGAGTTGGCGATGACGGCTTGGCCAGCGAAGCTGACGCGATAGTGCAGACCGTCGCTATCATCGACCGTGACGGCAACTTTGCCGTCCGGTGAACTCACCGATTCCTCGGCCGCGTGTAGGGGAATGGCCAATACAAATAACAGAGTGAGGAGCGTCGTGGAGTGCGAGAGGGGCTTGGACATAGGTGACGATTTAGCGGAATTCGGGAGTACTGTATTAGGAATATAAATTCGATTGAAGCTGGATCTCTAAGGGCTCGCGGTGCTCCCGGAGGCCTCGACTTCTGCAATCCCGGCCGGCGTGTCTGCTGGCCATTCGAGAAGTCGAACGCGCAGGAAGCGTCCACTGACGGGGGCGCCCGAGAGAGAGAGCGGCTGCCAGCGATTGATGACGTCTGAAGAGTGCTCGCCAAAGAACTTCCAGTCATGTTCGCCGTCACTGGAAGTCTCGATGCGATAGGTCCATTTACCACTGGCTGGGAACATCAGCCTGACGGCTGTGATGCTGACGATTCGCTCCAGGTCGATTCTGAGCCACGGGCTCTTATCGTCCGGCGCCGCTTGCCAATACGTGATCCCATTTCCGTCGTTAGCGCCGCGAGCCGTGTAACCGGGCGCTTCGCTGCTCGCGCGGGTCGGGTTTTCGAGACCGAATTTGTCGGATAGGCCGTTTGATGCGATCTGCGAGAAGCGATGATAGGGACGCGGTTTGGACACAGAGGTCACACCCGAAATGAATTTCGGATTCCCCAGTGACGTGATCACGACAACGGCGTCGTTTAGGCCGGGTGAAGTCGCGCGGATCACTGTCTTTCCAGAATAATATGTGCGAAATTCCATCGCGGCCGAGCCGTCGCGAATTGGAATATCGGATTCGGGCTCAAACGTGATGCTGCGCCCGGTTGGAAATTCGCCCGGCCCCGATTCGATCGTCAATGTCACCGGCGGACAATTACTCAGCGGCGTTCCCGTTTTATCCACGACCTTGACTACGATTTGAGTATCATCGGTGCCATCGACTGAGCGCAGGGTTGCTTTATCCACGGTGAGCCGGAGCGCGGTGGCGATTCCGGGAGCGGGCCACGCCGGCGGAGCGATCTGGCGGTAGGCATTGCGGTACCAGTACCACTGCCGTTTTGGTAAACGAAAATAATCGATCATGCCCATCGCGCCGAACTGGTGGCCGGCGATGCTTCCGTGATCGAAGCCGCACCATATAACCTCTCCGCTGCGCCATGGTCGCCGCCAAGAACCAGTGATGCTTTTGTCCGCTCCCGGAGTCTCGGGGAGATCGCCCCAGCCGGGTTCATAGAGTCCAGGACGATCCACCATCATCGAGCCGTATTCAGAAACGACGTTCGGAATGCCGGGATTGGGGAACAAGCGCGCTCCATCTCCATTGTAGCCGGCGATGTCGCCCAATTTATCAATCTCCCCGCGCTGCGCACCGCCGATGGCCGCGGGCCGAGTGGGATCGAGGCTATGCGAATAAGAAACGAGTTCAGCGAGAAGGCGCCGAACTTTCGGCATGACTGCGGGGTCGCTGAAAAAAACTTCGTTGTCCATGCTCCAGACAACGATGCTCGGGTGATTGCGGTGGATCCGGATCATGTCGCGCAAGCTGGTGCGCACACTGGCTTCAAAATCGGCGCCGTCGTCGGGATTGGTTGGATACGCGCTTCCGCCCCACGGATTCTTGAAACCGCCGGTGCCCCAGAAACAATTTTCCGACCAAAATAATATTCCGATTTGATCGCACGCCGCGGCAAAGGCGGGCGCGTGGGGATAGTGCGAGCCGCGAATGAAATCGAATCCGGCGTCTTTGATCATCTGCACATCGCGCACGAATCCGCTGTCGGCTACAGCGTCGCCCCAGCCGGCGTGATCTTGATGAACATTAGCGCCTTTGAAGTAGCGGTGTTCTCCATTGAGAAAAAATCCCTGGTCGGCGGTGAATTTGAACCAACGAAATCCGAGTGGAGAAACACAGTCGTCGACCGCGCGTTGGCCGTCGAGCACCGTCGTCTTGACTGAATATAAATCGGGGTGTTCTGGCGTCCAAAGGTGCGGATGGGGGATCGTGCTGCTGGTTTGATCGAAGGTGGTCGTTTGGCCCGGCGCGATTACCACGGTCGAGGTCATTTTCGCGATGCGTTCGCCCGAGGCGGCCAGCACCTCGGTGCGCAGCTCACAGGTCTTCGGCGCGGCAGATTCGTTGGTCACTTCCGTCTTCACATTGACGGTTGCGGCCGCGGCGGAAACCGAAGGCGTGCTGACAAACGTTCCGTACCACGTGACGTGGAGAGGATCTTTTATGATCAACCAGACATCTCGATATATACCGCCACTGAATGCATGCTCACCGGCGCGTGGGGCGATCCGCGGATTCCAGTTGTTGTTCAGTCTTACGGCAACGAGGTTGTCGCCACTCACCGCCGCATCGGTGATCTCGATTTCGAATCCGGTGTAGCCTCCTTGATGTGTGCCCACCTTTTTCCCATTCAGAAAAATTTCTGCGTCTTGAAACGCGGCGTCGAAATCCAAAAACAAGCGTTTGCCCGCCCAGGTGCTTGGGACGGTGAAGTGTTTTCGGTACCAGCCATAGCCGACGTAAAATGAATTGGTGGCCGCAAAATACGGCGTGCTGAACGAGTGCGGCAATCCCACGCGCTCCCAAGAGGCGTCGTCGAACGTCGGGGCTTGGGCCCCGGCGTGGTCTCCTAGCGCGAAGCTCCACTCACGATTGAAATTGAAGACCTGGCGCGGATTGGCTGCGAAGGCTAGGCTCCAGGAGCAGAGGGCGAGGATGAAGATGCTGAACCTGCGGTTTCTTAAGCGGTTCATAGATTTTGCTTCGTAGACTCGCGCCCGCGTTGAAGTGACATAGGAGCGGAAAGTTTATCGTGATTTGCAGGGAGATGACCAGCGCGGCGAACACATTGTTGTACCGTGTTTTGGTGACATGCCAGCGCATCGATTCCCTGGTAGCATCTACCTGCGACTCCTATCAGTCGCGCATCACTCAAGCCCCCAACCCAACTCCCAAAAGACGGCACGGTTTCGTGTCGCCCCGAATATGTTTTGTCTCAACGCCTTATCTCCGCGTCGCTTGATTGCGGCGCGCGCGCAGAGCCAGCGATCCAAGCTGGCGAGCGCTTTTCGCTCCATTGCGATCCTGAGTCTTCTGATCGCTTCGGTCTTTTTGCCGGTTTCTTCTGCGTCCGCGAAATCCTCGATGCAGATGTATGTCGAGGCGATGCAACCGGGATGGAATCTCGGTAATACGCTCGACGCCATCCCGGACGAAACCTCGTGGGGAAACCCGCTCGTCACCCAAGCGTTGATTCAGCAAATCGCCGCACAAGGTTATAAGAGTATCCGGATTCCGATTACATGGACCGCTCATACCGGTGCAGCTCCCGACTATACGATCGACCCAGCTTGGATGAACCGAGTGCAGCAGATCGTCGACTGGTCGCTGCAGTCGGGGATGTATGTGTTGATCAACACGCACCACGACTCGTGGCAATGGATCAGCGCGATGCCGACCAACCACGACGCGGTCGTCGCGCAATATACAGCGGTCTGGACCCAGATCAGCACGCGCTTTGCGAACTATTCGAACAAGCTGATGTTCGAAAGCATCAATGAACCTCAGTTCGCGGTCGATGACGCGACCGCGATGACGTTGCTGGATGATCTGAATACGCGGTTCGTGAACATCGTGCGTGCGAGCGGTGGTGCGAATGCCACGCGGCCCCTGGTCTTGCCGTCGCTCCATACGAACTCGGCCCAGAACATTATCGATTCCTTGTCGGCGACGATGGCGCATCTGAACGATCCCAACTTGATCGCCACGATCCACTACTATGGTTGGTGGCCATTCAGCGTGAACATCGCTGGTGATACGAAGTTCAACGATCCCGCCTCGATCGGCGACGTGAATACGAGCTTCGATAATGTCTACAACACGTTTGTGGCTAAAGGTATTCCCGTCATCGTCGGCGAATTCGGTGTGCTGGAAACGGGCAGCGATGCCGTCGAGCGCGGCGAGTTTTTGAAATATTTCGAGTACGTCACGCAATATGCCCGCGCGAAAGGCCTCACCCATATGATCTGGGACGCTGGTCAAGACTTTGATCGCACCACCTTCCAATGGAAGGATCCCGAGCTCTTCGCGATTTTGAAGCAAACCCTAACGGGTCGGGCGACCAATGCCGAGAGTGATCTCCTTTTCATCAAAAGCGGCGCACCGGTCCAAGATACGGGGATCAATCTCAATCTGAACGGAAATAACTTTGTTTCGCTGCAGGACGGATCGACGACCTTAGTGGCAGGCAAAGACTATACACTTAATGGTAGTCTGCTGACCGTCAAAGCGAGCGAGCTCGCTAAATATGCTTCAGGCGCTTTCGGCGAGAAAACGGTCTTGGCGGTCAATGTGAATTCAGGTCCCTCGTGGAAAATTCATGTGCGGTATTACAGCACGCCCGTGGTGTCGCCCACCGTTGGCACCAATACGGGGACGTTCGCGATTCCGACCGCGTTCAATGGAGACCTGCTCTCGACCTTGGAAGCCCGCTACACCAACGGCATGGACGCGGGTCCGACGAACTGGACTCCGTATCAACAGTTCAACTACGCATTTTCTCCCGACTATGCGCACAACGCCGTCGTCTTGGCCAACAACTTCCTTCCCGGGATGCCGACGGGCACGATCAATGTCGCGCTTCATTTCTGGAGCGGCCAAATCGTGAATTATCAACTGACGCTGCAAGCCAAGGCGTCCGGCTCTGGCAGCGACTATGTCATTTATGATGACGCGTTGGCTTCGGGTTGGAACAATTGGAGCAGTTGGGCGGCCAACAATCTGGCAGACACGACGCAGGTTCATGCCGGATCGGCGGCGATTTCGGTGACACCGGGCGGCTGGGGCGGTTTCGTTCTCCAGAATGGCGGCCCGGCGATGGATACGTCCGGCTACCACACGCTGGTGTTCTGGATTAATGTCGCCCCGACGGGCGGTCAGAGTATCGGAATTGGCCCGATCCAGGGCAGTGTCTGGGGACCCGGATCGACGGGTCTTCCCGCCTTGCAGGCGAACACCTGGCAAAAGGTCGAAATCCCACTCAGCAGCCTCGGGGTCGATGGCAGCGCTGGTATCACCGGCTTCTATTTCCAAAACTGGACCGGCACGGATGCACCGACTTTCTATATTGATGATATTCACCTCTCTCCGGTGCAGGCCTCATCCGCATTGGATGTGATCGGAACCGTCCCGGCAGCTTCCACCCTGACGATGACGAAGGGCGGCTTCACCCTCAATCGCCGGACCAATCAAATGGTGCAGTCGGTGACGATCACCAATCCAACGGACTCAGCCGTCACTGGCCCGACTTACTTGATTTTGGATGCGCTCTCGTGGAACACCACCTTGGCGAACGCGAACGGCAGCACTCAATATGTCGTGCCTTCCGCCAGTCCTTACATCTTGGTCTCAAACGGCACGCTCGCGCCGCATCAATCCGTAACGGTGTCGCTCGCGTTCACCGTGCCTTCCAGTGGAGGCATCACCTACAATGCACGCTTACTGAGCGGCAGCTCCAGTCTGTGAGCAGGTAAACTATAATCTGTATATAATTATTTCTCATGAAAACGAAGACAGTTCTCCGCGCGCTGGCGCTCCTGGGCGCACTCGCCGTGGCCACCGTATCCAAGGCTCAATTACAGCTTCACGTCGCGGTCGATACCAGCTCTCTCGTCGGAAACCCCGGCGGCCCGTACTCGCTCGACTTTCAACTCAACGACGGCTCGGGTTGGGGCGACAGCAACAACACCGCCGCGCTGTCGAATTTCCAATTCGGCACAGGTACCGCAGTCGGCAGTGGTTCGACTTTCGGTGGGACCGGAGGCGACCTTTCATCCAGTGTGTGGTTAACCGATTCAAATTCGTTGTTGAATGATTTCTATCAGGGATTCACTCCCGGGTCCTGGCTTTCATTCGACCTGACCTTGACGACGAATGTGGACGGCGGAGGCACGCCGGACCTTTTCAGTTTCGCGATTCTCGATGGTGCATTGATGAACTTGCCGACCCAGTCACTTGGCTCGGACACGTTCATGGAAATCAATCTCGACAGCGCTTCCCCCTCGGTTGCGACCTTCGCGAGCTTAGATGGCCTGATCACGATCACCGCTACGCCGGTTCCGGAAGCCTCCACCTACGGACTAGGTGCGGCGGCGCTACTTGCAATGATGGGGCTCTCGCGGCGGTTCAGCCGTCGGCAAAAAGTTTCTGTTTAGGCTGGGGAGCCTAACAGCTCGGGTAGACTAACTGGGAAGCACCCGGTCCATGAGGCCGGGTGCTTTTTTGCCCAATAATAAGTTTTCCAGTTTCTGTTTCGCCGTCCTTTACTTGAGTTTATGCGCCGTTTTCTCACTGCACTCGCTCTTACTTCGTTGATTCTCCTTGCGCGCTCATCCGTGCGTGCAGCGGCTGGCGGCGACCGCGTCATCCAGGCCGATTACCGCAATTCGGTAGGATCGACCAACCGGATGTACAATTTCTGCGTCGGTGCGGGGCGGGCGAATGAAGGCCTCCGCGCTGATTGGCAACGTCAGCTCAGGAGAGCGCACGCGGAGTGCGGATTTCGCTATATTCGTTTTCACGGATTGTTCGATGATGACATGGGGGTCTACCAAGAAGACCGGCAGGGTAGGCCTGTGTACAATTGGCAATATGTTGATGAGCTCTTCGACTTTCTGGAAGGGATCGGAATGAAGCCGTTCGTCGAACTCGGTTTTATGCCAAGTGCACTGGCGAGCGGTCAGCACACGATTTTTTGGTACAGGGCGAACGTCACTCCTCCCAAAGATTATCTCAAGTGGGAGCACTTTATCGCCGCGTTCGCACAACACGTGACCGAGCGTTACGGCGCTGACGAGGTGCGCACTTGGTACTTCGAAGTTTGGAATGAACCCAATCTCTCGGGTTTTTGGTATTTGGGCGAAAATGGAAAAGGCCCCGAGGCAGACGCGCTGCAACGGAAGGAATATTTTAAATTGTATGCCGCGACGGCTCGCGGAATTAAATCGGTGAATCGGGACTATCGCGTCGGTGGACCCGCCACCGCGGGAAGCGGATGGGTGCCGGAGATGCTGAAATTCTGCGAGGACGATAAAGTGCCGCTGGATTTCGTCAGCACGCATACTTACGCGACGATGGCGGGTTACTTGGATGAAACGGGAAATGCGGGGACCGTTTTCTCGCCCGATAAGAATGCGGTTACGTCCGAGGTGAAGGAATCGAGGCGCAAAATCGACGGCTCGTTGTTTGCGAACGCTGAACTCCATTATACCGAATGGAGCGCCTCTTATACACCCTTCGATCCAATCCATGATAGTTATCACAGCGCCGCATTCATTTTAGATAAGATCAAGAACGTCGGGTCCGCCGCGAACTCGATGTCTTATTGGACATTTACGGATATCTTCGAAGAAGCCGGACCGCGCATGACGCCGTTCCATGGTGGTTTTGGTCTGCTCAACTATGAGGATCTCCCCAAGCCGGCTTACTTCGCCTACAAATATCTCAATCGTCTCGGTGACCAGAAAATCGAGAGCGCAGACCCTGCCTCTCTCGTGAGCCGACGCGGCGATGGTTCGATGCAGCTTCTCTTTTGGGACTTCACCATCACGCATCCCGGTCCAAGCATGATCGACCAGGAATATTATAAGGTCGATCATCCGTCGAAGAGCAAAGGGGCGGTGGACATAAAGGTTACAAGCCTACCTGCAGGCCGCTATACTTTGAAGGCGTATAAAGTCGGCTATGAAGCAAATGACGTCTACTCAGCCTGGCATAAGCTGGGCTCTCCTTCGCAACTCACGAAACAGCAGGTTTCGACTCTACGCCAGACCGCGGCAGATTTACCCTGCATGAAACAAAGCGTTCAGATTTCCAAAGCCGGCGTCTTCGAACAGAAATTCGAGATGAGAGAGAACGATGTTTGGCTCGTGGAGCTGGCGAAAGACGGAAGCGGCTCGTCGAACTAGTATCTCCGAAGTGGTATTCAGCTACCACTGAGGTTGCGGGTTTTTAAAGATCCTTAGTCGATGCCATTCTCGAAATGACGCCGACAAGGGGGGGACTCGTTGCCGCCTTTGACGGGCGAATTTATTCGCCCGCATCAACGCACTTTCTGCGTTGCAGAAGGCGAAATGAATTTCGCCTTTGAAGGCGGTGACGAGTCACTGCGCTCCAAGCGGAAGGCGCAGTATACTGAGAGCTTTGGATAGCCTATTTCGCCGCAGCAGAATGCAGCTCGATCGTACTCGGCTTCAACCCATCGGCCTGCGCCGTGAGGCGGATAGCACCGCCGAGAGTGCGTGATGCGACGATGACCTGCGCATAGCCATTGAAGGCGCTGCGGCTCCACTGGGGAGTGGTCGATTTTTCCGGCAGCCGCAAGGATGCGCCTTCGATCAGTCCAGCGTCGTCCTGCTCCGCGTTGACGACGACAGCGATCGTGTTTTCGCCTTCGTGAAACGCATTGCCCACGTCGAGAACAGTGGAATTCCACGGGCCAAATCCACGACCGATGAGTTTCTCGTTAACAAAGATCGCGCCGTTCCCGCGAATCTTTCCCAGCCAGAGATCGATCTTTCGGTCCTGTAAGTCCTCAGCGGATACGTTGACCTTTGTCCGAAACACGCCCGCGACTCCCGATTTCAGCGGGCCGTTCGACGCGTTCACGTCGTAGGCTGCCCAGTTACTGTCGTCGAACGAAACCGCAGCTTCCGGCATCGGCCTCGCCCACGGATCGGAAATTTGTTTCCATTTCCATGTCGAGATTGGGCGAATTTGCATTTTCGGTTCGGCAATATACACGTCCGGCTCATGGCAGCTCGGATCTCCGTTGCCGACGCCGACGATTTTACCGGCGCCTTCGAGAGAGAACGTGACGTGATTGTCCGCCGTTGGCACGACACGACCGTGGCTGTCTTTGAGCGCGACGGTCACGACCGCGACATCCCGCCCATCGGCAGCGAGTGTGGTGCGGTCCGCGACTAGATTGACGGAGACAGCCGGCCCGGTGGTCTCGACTTTCGTTTCAGCGATGATCTGACCGGCGCGAAACCCTTTTGCGCTGAGTGCGCCGGGCTCATAAGGAACGCTCCACCGCAGATGGGAGGCGCGAACCATTTTCTTTTTTCCGAGAGAACGACCGTTGAGAAAAAGTTCGACCTCATCGCAGTTGCTGAAGACGCGAACATCGATCGCCTGGCCTTCACGTCCGCTCCAATTCCAATGCGGAAGAAGGTGAAGAACGGGCGTGTTGGTCCACCACGACTGATAATAATAAAAATTGTCTTTCGGAAATCCGCACGTGTCGAAGATGCCGAAGTGGGAGTTGATACAAGGCCACCCGTACGGCGTCGGTTCGCCTCGGTAGTCGAATCCGGTCCAAACAAATCCGCCCGATAACCACGGGCGATGATCGAAGAACGTGAACCATTGCTCAGCCGTATTCGACCACGCTTGGGCATTGTCATCATAAGCGCTGACGTAGCCGCGCTCTTTATCTGCCGAGTAAATGCCGCGAGTGCCAACACTGCTGCCCTGTTCGCTGCCAACGTTGGGCTGCTTCGGGTGTGCGGCGTGATAAGCATCCATTGTGCTTTCGCCGATATGGTAACTCCATCCCCGCACTTCGATTACACTATTCACGCCATCCCCGGAGTTGCCGACCGGCGCATTGTAAGTAACGGGCCGCGTAGGATCTTGCTCTTGAATGAGCCGCTGCATAACCGCAGCAACGCGAGCACCCGATGCCGTTTCGCCCACCTCCCATTCTTCGTTGCCTAGCGACCAAATCCCGACCGATGCGTGATTGCGGTCTCGCCGAACCAAGTCGCTGAGCAATTCCAAATGTT
>Ga0207702_10000211_pt1 | contig 69152 bp, 61 predicted proteins | sample KBSCornC62_FD_184302 | JGI IMG/M metagenome (GOLD analysis project Ga0207702, IMG submission 184302) | Corn rhizosphere microbial communities from Kellogg Biological Station, Michigan, USA - KBS Corn C6-2 (SPAdes) (version 2) | ecosystem: Host-associated > Plants > Roots > Rhizosphere > Soil ...
AACATGCACCGGGACGGTGAAGCCGTCGCCGATGCCCTGTGCGCGGCCGAGCGCCAGGATCCGAAGATCGCCCGGCGTCAGCGGGATCATCGCCGCCATTTGCGACCAGGGGAAGCCGATGCTGGTGACATGGCTGGCGCGGTGCACCGGGTCGCTCACGCCCAGAGCGTTCTGGTCATAATAGTCCGCCCAGCGCCGCGGATAATTATGCAGCCGGATCGCCGCGTCACCGGCCGTGGCCACATCGACATGATGGCTGAGCGCGAAATACTGGAAACCCAGTTGCACGCTGATGGCAGCCATGGCCGCCGCAAGCTCGTCCGCGTTGCCGACCGTTTCGACGATGCGCGCAAGCTGCATCGCCATGCCCGAATAAGGCATCTGATCCTGTCGCGACCGTCGGCGGCGTCTCGTGCGGCCCGGATCCCGGCGGTCGCCCTTCCTTGGTCCTGTGGGCCAGGCGGCGGGGCCTCAAGCCGTCGCCGGGCGACTCCTGTCATGGAAGCGTCATATCATGTTGTGCAGGCGCGCAGAAGTTGTCTTGTGCGATGCAGCATATATGCCCCCGCGCTGTTCGCGGGTTTCGGCCCGTGACGCTGCTGCAGGCGTGGCGTGAGAGCACCGCTTACGCACGGCTGCGCGGTATCGATCGCGCCGGGATCATGTGGGAGTGGCTGCGTCGCAATCCTGATTATATCGCCTGGCATGCCCGGGCGAGCAGCGTTACCCGCGGCCGCGTCGATCCGCGCGCGTGGGGGCTGCACTTTCGCTGAAGATCCGGCCCGGTCGGCACCCGAGGCACGGATCATCTGGCATGCCGATCTCGATCCCGCAACCCTGTCCGTTATAGCGATTTCCACCGATCGCGCCGATCCCGATGGTCTTGATCTGGAGCGTGTCGCCGCTTGGCTGACCGTCGTCACCGATCCGGACGGCTATGACCATGCCGTTCTCTCGGACGGTCGCCACCATATCCGGCTCGATGTGGCGCAAGGCCGGCTTGCCGGTGAGACCTTGGTGCATCTCCACTATCGGTTGCATGGGCTTAGCAGCGCCGAGGCGGGCATCCTGCCGCTGCGCCGCCTCCTCCATCTCCAGCACCATCGCCGCTTTGCCCGCTCGCTGTACCCGCGCGACCCCTGGATCGAACGCGGCATCCAGTTGCTGCGCGTCCATGACGCGCTGGCCGACGGCGCGACCCAGCGCGAAATCGGGGCCGTTCTGTTCGGCGAGGCGCGCGTGGCCGAAGACTGGAACGACCGATCCGACTCGCTGCGTTCGCGTGTCCGGCGGCTGGCGCGCGAAGCGAAGACCCTGGCGTTGGGCGGGTATCGCGACCTGATGCGGCGGCGGTACCGATGAGGTGGGGCGGTGGTTGTACGTCGGCGAGGACGTCCAGACGGGGCGCCTCGCGCCGGGCGCTGCGCCAACCGGCACGACCGCGCACTATGGCTCGGCGTTCGTTGCGCCAGCGCACCGACGCCTGCACCACCGAGCCCCGGCCAAGCCGGGTCTCAGCCTTGCGGTGGCGATCGCTGGCCCGGCCACAGCGACCGACAGTCCGTGCAGATCGTCAGGGCCTGCCGCGCGGTTGACGGAAGCAGGCCATCGGCGGATTTGACCCGGAAACGACCGGATTCTCCGCCTGCCACCTTTGCAACATGGCTGCGAGATTCGCCATGATGCCAACCTCGCGTTGCGCGATGTCGACGCTTGACCATGCAATTCTGAAAAGAAACGGTTCGACCGAACGTGGGACAATTCTGCCATTCCCGGGCGCAACCTTGAATGACGGGTTTCGCCGAAACTTGTCATTGGCAGAGACACGATCAGAAAATGCCGTGCCGTGACGCGACAATTTACTATCATCGCCCTAATGTGCCCTATCCCCGCTCTACGTAATGCGGGTCATACAGGGCTCTTCGGGTTCGCTCAATTGTGATAAGGTGAAACATCACCCGGTTCTAGTCGCAAGCATCCCGTGACTGAGAGACTCGAGCGCTCCCGCTTGCTGACGCGGAGTTCATCATGATTATTGATACTAAAAACAAGGCCGGACCTGCCGAATGGGCAGATTATGTCATCCGCGCTGCTGCTGGAATAGCCAGCGCCGGATCGATCTTCGGCTATGAGAAAATCGTCGCTGCCCGGATTTGGCTGGCAGAACGCCACGGGCGTTCGCTTGCAGAGGCTGCTGACAATGAGTTGCACGGTCAGCCTTGGTGGAGCCGGGGGAGGAGAGATGAACTCGCCACTGCCCTCGATGAATGGGAGAACGAGGGCGGTGGCATCTCGAGGTAGGTGGAGCGAAGAGCCCGCGCCGCCGTATGTTCGGTAAAGCGCGAACTTTAGTGCGGGCTCTCGCGGCTTTATACTGTATCGGCCTGTCGCGCTATCGCCAGTTCAATCGCCCTGATGAATTGATCACCATATTGCTGCGTGGACACATAATCCTGTTCATCCTCTCCCAAGACGTGACCTAGACTGAACGTTTGTTTGAGGCGCATCAGAATGTCGGGCTGCTCTTCTGCGATATGACGGATTAAGGCCCGTAATATGCGTTCATGGGCCAGAACCCGGCGTTCCAAATCCGTGTTTTCAATATTCATTGCTGAGACATTCCTCTGTTCACGCTTTTGGGAATCGCTTGGTGATGCGGCTTTCTGCTGAAGCACGTATTTCACACGGCCTTCTGCTGCCGCGTTTCGTTTGTCAGCCATTCCTACTTCTTCTGCTGCCGACCGAAACGCGCTGAAGCGCCTTCGCTTTCCTTGCGTATCAGACATGTTCTACCTCCATTTGAGGATAGTTGCGATTTTGAAACCGGGCGGCCTGGATCCAAGTTTCGTTTGCGAAAGAGGTGATCCAGGTGCATCCCGCGTCAGAGGTTGTTACGGTGCGTCAAGTCATCGAAAGCCTTATTGAGCCGGCGTATTTCAGCATGAGTCAGAAGTTCGCCGCGGGCCACCTGGTCACGCGCGCTGGTGAGAAGGCCTTCAAGAATCTGCAGACGCGTTTGGGTTCTGTTGGGCACCCTTTCGAGGCGAGACTGGGCATTGATGATCGTCGCGGCGAAATCCAGGCTATTTGCGGTTGGACATTTGTTGGTTTCTTGAACGACTTCCACTTTTCCAGCCTTAATTGTAGATCAATACGAGGATGGTCGCGGCAATCAGAATAAGTGATGCGTTCATGATCACCGCGCGGGCTAAGGTATCATCACGGAAGAGACCGGCGCTGAACCGAAGCATTGTCGAAACGCTTGGAGTATGGCAATTGGAACGGTGTGCGTGGTGAGGTGGACATGTCACTCTCCTCGTCGGGCGGGAGCGCGATAGTCTCTCAGTCACGGCGGCCATGGACGGAGTCGAAGCCGGGATGCGCCAGTATACCACGTCTCACACAGCGATCCTAAAGCCGTTTTCGTGAATGAATAGCATCCCGAATTTGTGGCGGCCCCAGGCAAGCCGATCGGCAGGGTTTGGAACCAGGCGCTAACAGCGCTTCCAGGTTCAGCTTCTCGGAGAGGGTGTGACGTAGCCGCGAAGAGATGTCGCAGGTAAGGCTGCAGTTTGGCTGGAACGGAGTGGTCGATACTGGAATAAAGCGCCTGCCACGACTGGATACCGCGCTGAGACCATCTAAGATCGTGCTTGATGACAAACTCGTCGAACAGTCCGAGCTCATAACCGTGTCCAATGTACCCAACCTCCTGGGCGTGACAGTCTTGAACGGCGCGTCTTTCGGGCGACAGCTCCCGCCCCGATCCTTGGAGATCGATCCCGCCGTGATCACGGACCAGGAAGTTCAAACCTCGCTGTGCGTGACTGAGACTGTAGTTCCAGGGTATCCGCCCTCGGTTTCGACGGTGGCTTCCAGTTGATTGGCCAGCGCTTCGACAATGCTGGTGCCAAGACCCGGCCTGGCGTCCGCCAGCGACTCCGGTGTGCCCACACCGTTGTCGCTGACTGACAATGTCCAGTTTGCTTCATGGGAGTGGTAATCGACCAGGATCTTGCCGCTGCGTTCGCCCGGGAAAGCATGCTTAAGCGCGTTAATCACCAGCTCGGTGACAATCAGCCCCAGACTGACAGAGATATCCGCGTTCACACTGCTGCCATCGGCCGTAACCGCGATCGACAGTTGGTCATGATCGTGGATCATCGAAGCACCGAGGCTTTCGCAGAGTTGGGTGAAATAGCCACGCAGTTCGACATCGCCGAGCCTCGATGCCGCAAGCTGCTGTTGAAGGGTCGCGATCGACATTACCCGGTTGTGGGCGTCGTGGAGATGGCCTCGTGCCTCCTCGGATTGCACCCGCCGCGCGCTCTGCATGAGCACGCTGGCGATGATCTGGAGGCTGTTGGCAACGCGATGCTGGAGTTCCTTGAGCAGGATCGCCTTCTCGCGCAGCAGGTCATCCTTGAGTTTTTCGCTAATGCGCGCTTCGGTCACGTCGGAGATGGTCAGGAGCAGGCGAACCTGTTCGGTGTCGCCATAGTCGAGCTTCTGGGCATTGAGCATCAGCCGCCGTGGAGCGGCACCGCCCTTGAGGTCCATTTCATAAGCCTCGATCCTTGCATGACCGCAGAGCGTTGCGCTGAGCAGCGAGCGAAGCTGCGGTACGTCCCACTCACCGGCGCCGAGTTTGAATACAGGCCGTCCGGCCACGTTTTTCGGCACAAGAGCGAAGGCGGCGTAGAAGGATGTGCTGCCGGCTATCACGGTGAGATCTCCGTCGAGCAGCAGCGCAGGCGCGGTGGATGAGGCGAGGATCGCCAGCGCCAGATTGCGCACGACGTCAGGATGGATAACTCGGTTCACGATGATGCCCCTTTCCGGGGAAACCGGAAAGCTCGCGGGGTGAAAGCCGGGTCCGGGTAATCGCGAAGTGAAGGCTCTCAACGTGAGCGCAGGGATTCGCAGACGCACCTTAGCACGGTTTGCACGACCACCCTGCGTCTATTCGACACCGGTCAATTACCTATTTTTGCCGCCCCTTTATGGGCTGTTGATCAGCCGGTGGCGGCAGGCGGAAGCCGAAAATAGTCTGTCACGCGCCGGCCATAGGCATCGTCGAAGACAGGCGCTGAATCCGGCCGGAAGCCGGGGGCACCCTCCAGCAGCCGTTTGTCGATGGCGGCTGCATATCCACCCTGCGTCTCGTCATAGCGGAACGCCGACCAGGGTATGGGATGATAGCTCTGTCCCAGTCCGAGGAAACCGCCCGTGGACAGGATGACATAGGCCACCTGTCCGGTCCGCTCGTCGAGAATGAGTTGGTCGACGGTACCGAGCTTGTCACCATCGCGGCCATGCACTGTCTTGCCGCGCGCATCGTCGGCGGAAATCAGGATACGGCTTGCGAAAGGACGGGCAACGGGTATTTCTGTATTGGTGGCCATGGCCATTCTCCGTTCAATAAATCTCCGGGGCGGCAGGCAATTACCCACCGCGCCGAAAATGTGCCTTCTCAGACCAGGCTGTGCTTGAGAGCGCTCGCCTGATCATGGCCGGCCTTAACCGAGGTGAAAGCATCGCGAATGATGGACCTCGTTGCCGGCGCCAGATCGGCATCCTTCAGCGCGATCTCGAACTTCGCCTTGATGTGGTCCTCGCCGCGCTCGACCTCCTCGATGATCGCCTTGTCGTTCTTGCCAGTGAACGCCTGTTTCAGGTCCATGAAGCTACGATGGGCGGCGCCGAGGAAGCTTGCGCTGTCCTCGGGCTTGCCGCCGATCGCGCGCACTTCGGCCTGCATCGAGGAGACGACCTGTCCGCGATCACGCGCGAAATCGGCGAACAGGGCCGCAAAACGGGTGCTCTTCGCATCTTCGGCAGCGTCCTCAAACCCCTTCATGCTGTCGAGGGTCGTGGTGATCAGTCCATTGAGGACGGAGATATCATGCTTGTCGTTCATGTCATGATCCTTGATTTGAAGGCGGCTGGCCGGCCAGGCTTTTTCCTTGGCCGGCCAGACCACTCAGTTCGCAGAGAGCGACGAAGGCAGGAGCGCGCTGCCCTGCTGAAGCTGTTGTTCGATGATCGGCACGCCGTTGCCGGCTACCTGCTTCAGCGACTGGTCGGCGCCATCTTCGGCATAACCCTTGTAGGTCGCCCAATTGCCCTGCTGCACCTGGGCGGATTGGGTAAGATAAAGATTGTCAAATGACCCGCGCGGCGTACTGCGAAGCATCTTGAGCATCGAGGCGCGCTCGGCCGACAGGCGAGTGCTGGGCCGGGCGATCTTGCGCTGGTCGTTGCTCAGCGACGCCATCAGCGTCTGCTGGGAGGTCTGTGATTCCGAAATGATGCGCCGGGCATAGTCCTTGACATCGCTGCGTTGCGAGCGCGTCAGGCTGAGGCGGCTTGCCGCGATCTGGAACCCATTGGCATCGGAGGCGGCGGCGGAGAAAGCTGGGCCGTCGAGGCCGTGGATGGGAGCGGCGCCCACATTCATGCTCGAATAGCTGCCCGTGGTAGCCGGCGTCGTGGACTGGGCTGCCGCAATAGTCGCGGCGCCAAGTGCTGCCGTCCCGACGAGGACGGCGAAAACGTTATGTTTCATGGTGTTATTCCTTACAGACGCGGCATCCACAGGCTTTTGCCTGTGGAAAATCGGCGTCTGTTGTTGGGCTGGAAACGCACCATCCAGGATGGAAAGGCATCGCTTGGAGCATTCAGACAACGATCCGCACGTGACAATGTTACGGTCGGCAGATTTTATTTTTATTTTTCGCGCTAATATCATGAATAAGCGCCCAAACTATTTCATCTCGTCTGGTGTATCCAAAGTCTTTGGAACGCTTCTGCCAACTGAGGGGTTAGCAGATATTCCGGGCACGATGCGTCAATGCGGCCAAATCGTCTTCTGGATTGCAGGAGAACGGTTATGGGAATTATCATGTGGCTCGTCGTTGGCGGCGTTATCGGATGGCTTGCCAGCATCATCATGCGGACAGATGGTCAGCAGGGCATCATCCTCAATATCGTGGTCGGCATTATCGGCTCCTTCATCGGCGGCCTGATCCTCTCCCGAGGTGACATCAACAACGCCCCGCTCACAGTCATGACATTCCTGGTCTCGCTGGCTGGTGCGATCATATTGCTGGCGATCGTCAATCTCGTTCGTCGCGGTTCAATACGCTGATACTGTCCTCCGTACAGCCGCCCCGGGAGGCCATCGGCTCCCGCACCGTTAGAATCACGCCACATGTTCTGTACGATTGAGAGCTGCAACAGCTGTGCTTGATTAGCCGTGGCCTGCTCGCAAGCTCACATGAATGTAAGGCGAATGTCCGGTTGCGGAGAAACCGGCCACTCGCGCGGCTAGCTTGGACCGGCGGTTCCTGGTCGGTAGCGGAATGGGGAGTGCGGCGGCATCCCGACCGGATGCCCAAACCGTTGGCAGCGTGGCTCAGCAGCTCGCCCTCGAATCGAGCACGCTCAGGCCTGGTCAGCCGAACGCGAAACCCGGTCAACGAACGACAGGTCGTCATCGCACTCACGAAGGAAGGCGACGCGCTTCGTTTTCACGCGGGATGCCTGGGCGACACATTCCTTGAGGCATCGGGACAGACACCTGCTGCCCTCGCAAAACTGTACGGTGAGATCAACATACTGCGTAACGCCGTCTATCGGCATATTGGCGGCTGGGCGGTGTCCGAGACGCCGGCCGAAGCGGACTGAGTTTTCCTGCTCGCGGCCGGTGATCGTCCGGGTTGCTCAGACCGTCGGCACCGTACCGCCGTCGATCACATATTCCGTGCCGGTGATGCTGGCCGCACGGTCGGATGCGAGGAAGGCGATCAGGTCCGCCACCTCTTGCGGCTTCGCCGGACGCCCAATCGGTATCCCTCCGAGCGAGTCCATGATCATCTTCTTGCCCGCCTCGATATCTCCGCCGTGCTCGGCCGCGAGCCGCGTCGCCAGGTCGATGGATGCCTCCGTCTCGATCCAGCCGGGCGATACGCGCACGACGCGAACGCCTTGCGGTGAGACCTGCTTGGACAGGCTCTTGCTGTAGGTCGAAAGAGCAGCCTTCGCTGCGGCGTAGGCGGTGGTCGCCTCCGGCAGGGGCAGTTCGCGCTGGATGGACGTCACATGGATCACGACGCCGCTACGGTGCGTCACCATGGCCGGAACGAGTTCCCGGTCGAGCCGCACGGCCGGCATGAGGTTGAGGTCGAGTTCGCTTGCCCAGATCGCGTCGCTGAGGGCCTCGTAGCCCCCAGCCGGAGCCGAGGAGCCGCCGAGCATGTGGACGATGATATCCACGCCACCCATCCGTTCCTTCACGGCAGCCGCCAATGCTAAGCAACCGTCCGCGCTTGTCAGATCGGCCGCGACGAACAGCGATTCCGGAAAGTCATCGGGCAGGGTTCGGGCGGTCGTCAGAACCTGCGCTCCGAGTTCCCGAAAGAGATTGACGGTTGCGGCGCCCGCACCGCGCGTGCCGGAGGTAATCAGCGCGCGCTTTCCGCCCAGATCGAGGAACGGATGGCTACCGCCTGGAACGGGCACGCTCACAGCGTGATCTCCAGCCCAGCGATCTTTTGCCCTTCAAGGACGAACAGATAGCGCAGGTCCACGGGACTTCCGGGGAAATCACCAGCGAGATGGCTGAACACGGTCGTTCGCTCGCCTTCCGTCGAGATCGAGAAGGGCTCCACGCTGTAGGTGTACTTGGTGGAGGAGTCTGCCTTCCATTGCCGGATGGCGTCGCGTCCAGTGTAGGTATGTCCCTCGTCCATGACGACGGCGGCATTGGTGAAGCAGTCGGCAACAGCTTCAGCGCTTCGTTTCCTGTCGGCGTCGAAATAATCGGCGATAATTTCGGGCAACTTGAGGGTCATTATACGTCTCCATTGTTCCGGAAAAGCGCTTTGCTTCTCTTGGTGACGCCAACTTAGGGCTGGACCTTTGCGATGATAATCGGGATAGATCGTCATGCGATGTTGCGAAAAGTAGGACAATGCACCAGGACGGTTTGGTCGAGTTTGATGCGGTATTGGCCATCGCACGGCGAGGATCGTTCCGGGCGGCCGCGCTGGAGCTTGGTCTGTCGACTACCGCGCTGAGTAATGCCATCGCAAAGCTGGAACGGCAGCTCGGCGTCCGCCTGTTCAATCGCACGACCCGAAGCGTTGCCCTGACTGACGCTGGACGCAAGTTTGTCGATCAGGTTGGCCCTGCAGTTAGGAATATTCATGATGCGATGGACATCGCGCGTTCGCAACAGGAGACGCCCTCCGGAACGCTCCGTATCAACGCCTTCCCAACGGCAGCCCGTGAAATCCTCGAGCCGCTCCTTTTACAATTCCTGCGTCGCTATCCCCAGGTGCATGTCGATCTCGTCACCGAGGGGCGGATCGTGGACATCGTGGCCGAGGGTTTCGATCTCGGCCTTAGGAGTGCCGACCTTGTTCCCAGCGACATGATCGCCATCCCCGTCGGCCCACCCCGCAGCTTTGCCGTCGTTGCGACCCCTGCTTACTTCAAGGCGAATGAAAGGCCTCGCGTCCCTCCCGACCTGCTGGGCCATGCGTGCCTTCGCATCCGGCTCCCAAACGGTGCGCTGCACCGCTGGCAATTCGAGAAAGACGGGCAGCCTGTTCAGATAGACGTGCACGGCCCGATCACGCTCGATGAGGCCAGTCTCTCGCGTATCGCGGTGCTGGACAATGTCGGCATAGGCTACTTCATGGAGTCCGACATCCGCGAAGACATCGAGGCAGGGCGTCTCGTTCGCGTTCTGGAAAACTGGACCCCGCCGTTGGTGCCTTTGTGTCTCTACTATCCCAGCCGGCGCAATCCATCGGCTGCATTCAAGGCTTTGATCGGAATGGCCCGTCAAATCGCCGGATGACGGCAAGCCGGGCGCATTGTTCAAAGGTCATTTGGCGACAATCAGATTGGAAACCGCTTCGCGATGACGGACGAGACCACACCTGCCTTGCTCAAGGACATACTCGGTCCGCAGGCGCTGACCATCATCGCCGACGCTGGCGGTTCAGTATCGGCGCGCTTCGATCGCGCCAGCTTTCTCAGCGCCGCGTCGGAAGGACTCGATGCGCTGTCGATCATGGAGCGCGTGCGCCATATCGCTGACGCCCTCCATGTCGCACTACCGGCCCGATATGAGGATGCGCTTGAGATCATCCGTGCCATGGCGCCACAACTCACCCATGGTTTCCAGGTGGTCGCTGTCACCGAGTTCGTGGCGCGATACGGGCTTGGCGATTTCGACAGATCGCTGGATGCGCTTACCGATCTTACCCGCTTCGGATCCGCCGAATTCGCCATTCGCCCATTTCTCGCTCAGGATAGCCGGCGAACCCTTGCCGTCATGGAAGGGTGGGCCAGCCATGCTGACGAGCATGTCCGTAGGCTTGCCAGCGAAGGCAGCAGGCCAAGGTTGCCATGGGCATCGCGCATCCCGGCTCTTCGGGACGACCCGACGCTCGCAGCCTCAATCCTCGAAGCGCTCAAGGCTGATCCCAGCGCTTATGTTCGCAAGTCGGTCGGCAACCATCTCAACGATATCGCAAAGGATCACCCGGACTGGCTACTGGATCGTCTTGCCGGGTGGCCGACCGACAACCCTCAAACGGTCTGGATCATCCGTCATGCGTTGCGCACGTTGATCAAGAAGGGCGAACCGCGCGCGCTGGCTCTCATTGGCGTTGAGCACGGCGCCTCAGTCACGGTACGCCGCTTTTCGATTGAGCCTCAGGTTGTGCGTCTGGGCGAAACAATCGCTGTCGATGCCGAACTCCTGTCGACTTCCCCCGATAATCAACGCCTGGTCGTCGATTATCGCGTCCACTATGCGCGTGCCGGCGGCAAGACTGCGGCCAAAGTTTTCAAGCTGAGGACATTTGACCTTTCCGCCGGGCAATCCGTGAAGCTTGGACTACGCCAAGCTATCCGGGATTTCAGTACGCGGCGCCATCATCCCGGCCGCCACGAGGTCGAACTCATCATCAATGGACTGACCATGGCAAGCACTGCGTTCGACATCGCGAGCGATCCCGCCGCCTGAGGCAACCACAGCAGCCATCGGCCAGATTTGTCGCTCCCCCTTTTTCAGCGCGAGGCTGCTCAAGGGATTTAAACATTTGCTCGCAAGCGGCCTCGCTTAGGATCCGGCCACGCAGCCCTCGAAGACATTGGCGCTCGCAGAGAAGCTTGGTTTCCAGCTCCGTTAAGCGGAGCGGGTCTTCAGGTTGGGATGAACGGCAGGTTCTGTCATGGGCGGCCGTTCACCCGATGACTACCGAACGACGTATGCTGGTCGGAAATTGCCGGTCGCGCTAGCGGCTCGGGAATGGAATAACCCTGGCGCTGTCAAGAAAGGAGGCCATGCCTTCCTCGGAAACCGCCTGTCGGAATGCATCCAGAGCGGCCGCGTCCGTAGCGAACTGATCATCCCACACCGTCGAAGTGCCACTGGAGTTGACCACTTCGAGAGACCAGTCGGGTTCGTCCTCGAGCCGGACAATATTGACCTCCACGGTGACACCGTCCTGTGTGACGGTGCCGGAAAGTCCGGAAACAACAAGATTGGGATCACGATCGGCCATGGACATAATCTATGGTGCCGAGGTGGTCGTGTAAATCACACTCTGTCGGTGGAAAGAGAGAGCGGTCCTCGAAGGCGCCTCGCGCCTGACGGCGCGACCGCGCTCTATGGCTCGGCGACGTCAAAGGCTTTCCGTCCTCTTCGCCACCGAGCCCCGGATTTCACCGGGTCTCGTCCTGACGGTAACGATCGGCTGGCGCTGGCGGACGGGCTGTGCCCGTCCTTGACGCGGTCGCCGCGCGGGTGCGCGGCGGCGCTGTTGGTGGCCTCTCCCGGTCAAGCGCGGGTGGTCGGCGCTCCCTGCTAGGCCCGCCCGCGTCGCCGGCAAGCCGGCCCTCGACTGCGCTCGGGACCGGCTCCTCCACTATCGTTCCGGCCCTGCGCCACCCCGTCGCTGGCGCGACGGGGACCCCGGCTTGGGTGCAGGCGCCGCTCGCGGCGGGCCTTTCCGGTCGCATCTTGCCGCCCACCCCCGCTTTTCCGGGGAGGCCATGGTGGTTTTCGGGCGGCTTGAGGAGGTGAACGATGCGTTCTTCCACTTGTCCCAGCGCGACCGGCAAGGGTCGCAAACCCCACGCGAACAAGGGCGGGCAAGCGGTGCCGGCCAAGACCCGGACGGAAAGTGTAGGGGCCGAGGCATCCCGAGCGAATCTCTATGACGAGGTGACGGCGCGGATCATCGGCGAGCTTGAGGCAGGCCGTTTCCCATGGGTTCAGCCGTGGGGCCAGCCCGATGCGGACGGCGGCGCGATCGGTCCCGGCCTGCCGCGCAATGCGCTGACCGCACGGCGCTATTCGGGTGTCAACGTCCTGATCCTGTGGGGCGCGGTGATCGAACATGGCTATCCCTCGCAGGGCTGGCTGACCTTCAAACAGGCGCTGGAGGCAGGCGGCTGCGTCCGCAAGGGCGAGCGTGGCACCACCGTCGTCTATGCCGACCGATTTGTTCCGAAGCAGACGGATGGAGCGGGGCTCCGGGGGAGCGCCGCGCCGTCTGCTAGGGGCGAATGGCCCGAAGCCGAGAAGGCCCGCGCCCGCGACGAGGGCGGCGAGGCGCGCGCCATTCCCTTCCTGAAGCGCTTCACCGTGTTCAACGTGGCGCAGTGCGAGGGACTGCGTGCCGGGCTGTGCCCCGAACCCGCGCCTTTGCCCGAACGTGAGATCGTGCCGGTCGCCGAGGAAGTGATCGCGGCGAGCGGCATCGATTTCCGCGTCGGCGGCAACCGTGCTTTCTATGCTCCGGCGCACGACTATGTCCAGGTGCCGCCGCAACCGGCCTTTTTCGAGCAGATCAACTATTACCGGACCTGCCTGCACGAACTGACCCACGCCACCGGCCACGGCTCGCGGCTGGCGCGCAATCTTACGACCGGCTTTGGCACCAAGGACTATGCCCGCGAGGAACTGGTCGCCGAAATGGGATCGGCTTTCCTCTGCGCCGCACTCGGTATCGTGCCGACCGTCCGCCATGCCGACTATCTGGCAAGCTGGCTGGACGTGCTGCGCGAGGATAATCGCGCGATCTTCCGCGCAGCGAGCGCGGCCAGCAAGGCCGCCGACTGGTTGCTGGCGAAGCACGCCGCCGCCCAAGCCGAAACCGTCCAACCCGAGGCCGTTCAAACCGACGCTACCCAAGGCGACACTTCCCGCAATGACTTTGGTGAACGGAGGGCTGCGGCATGATCCTGCTCACCCCCGAACTTCACGCGGCACTGCGCATGAACGCCGACCGTGCTGACGAGAGCGCCCATGACCCCGTGCCGGTCATCAAATTGTTCAACCCGCTGGGCGCGGCGACATGGCTTGCGACCGAATTGCTTGACGATGGTGATACGCTGTTCGGCCTCGCCGACCTGGGGTTCGGCTGTCCCGAACTCGGCTATTTCTCGCTCGGCGAGATCGCGCGGCTATATTTGCCGTTCGGCCTGACCATCGAACGCGACATCGGCTTTTCGACCAGCACCAGCCTGTCGGTCTGGGCCGACACCGCGCGCCGGGTCGGTTCGATCAGCCAAGCCCAATCGATCATCTGGCGCATCGAAGCAGCGCCGGTTCCCGAGCTTCCGTCCGATCCCGACGCGGGGAACGGCGGATGACGCGCGGCGCGTAACGCCGCTTTTCGCAAAGCCGGTCCGCCAACCCCGGAAAGATCGACGGACCGGTGAGGGAGGCAAGCGACTCCCGAACCCTCACAAGGAGTGCTGACATGAAACTCGAATTCATCCCGCTCGACAAGCTGGTCGTGAGCAAGGCCAACATGCGCTACGGAAGGAAGGCTCCCGATGTCTCCGACATCCTGCCGACCGTGCGCAGCCGTGGCGTTATCCAGCCGGTTATCGTCCGCCCCAATTGCGCACCCGACGGCTACGAGATCGTCGCCGGAAGCCGCCGCTTCCATGCCGCGAAGATCGTCGCCGAGGAACGCTGCGCGGCCAAGGACGGCGCTGCCGAAGCCGATACCGACACCGCACTGCTGCCCTGCGCGATCCTCGACGCAGGCGACGATGCCGCCGCCGTCGAAGCCTCGCTGATCGAAAATCTGGCGCGGCTCGATCCCGACGAGGTGACGCAGTGGGAAACCTTCACCCGGCTGGTCAAGGAAGGCCGCAAGGTCGAGGACATCGCCGCCACTTTCGGCCTGCCCGACCTTGCCGTCCGCCGCGTGCTCGCGCTCGGCAACCTGCTCCCCGCCATCCGCGAGCTTTACCGCCGCGAAGAGATCGACGCGGCCACCGTGCGTCATCTGACAATGGCGTCGAAGAGCCAGCAAAAGGCATGGCTCGCGCTCGCCGACGATCCCGACAGCTATGTCCCGACCGGCCATCAGCTGAGGGCATGGCTGTTTGGCGGGCAGTCGATCCCGGCCCGTCACGCGCTGTTCGACATCGAGGCGAGTGGGCTTGCCACGGTCGCCGACCTGTTCGGCGACGACCGCTATGTCGCCGATGCGGATGCCTTCTGGACCGCGCAGAATGCCGCCATCGAGGCGAAGCGCGTCGCCTATGTCGAGCAGGGCTGGGCCGATGCGATCATCGTGCCGCCGTCCGATCATTTCTCGACATGGGAATATGAGAAGGCGGGCAAGCGCAAGGGTGGGCGCGTCTATCTCGACGTGCGCGCCACCGGCGAAGTGATCGTTCACGAGGGCTATGTCAGCCGCAAGGAGGCTGCGCGCCTTGCCAAGGTCGAAGCGAACGGTGGGATCGGGACCGGGCAGAAAGCCGCCCGGCCCGAAGTGACGAGCACGATGCAGACCTATATCGACCTGCATCGCCACGCCGCCGTTCGCACCGCGCTGACCGGCCATCCGGCGGTCGCACTGCGCCTGATGGTGGCGCATGCCATCGGCGGTTCGCACCTCTGGCGCGTCACGCCCGAGCCGCAATCCACCCGCAACGAGGACGTCCGCGACAGCCTCAACAACAGCAAGGCTGAGGCCGATTTCGACGAGCGCCGCCGCGCGGTGCTGGCGGTGCTCGGGTTCTCCGCCGAGGAACCGACCGTGACCGGGGGTAGCTTTGCGGATGGGGGCGACGACTATGGCGTCGTCGGCATCTTCCACCGGCTGCTCGACCTACCCGATGCGGTCGTCATGGAGGTGATCGCTATCGTCATGGGCGAAACCTTGGCGTCGGGCAGCGCCGCCGTCGAGGCGGTGGGCATGGAGATCGGCGTCGATATGGCCCGCTGCTGGCGGGCCGACGATGCCTTTTTCGAGCTGATCCGCGACCGGGAAGTGCTGACCCGAATCGTCGCCGAGGTGGCGGGCGAAACCGTCGCCAGCGCCAATGCGGGCGAGAAGACCAAGACGCTGAAACGCATCGTCCGCGATCATCTCGACGGCACCAACGGACGCGCACGGCGCGAGAATTGGGTGCCGCGCTGGATGGCGTTCCCGCCCGCCGCCTACACGGCGCGCGGCGGTGTCGGCACCGTCGCGGCCCATGCCAAGGCACAGGCCGCGCGCGAGATCGAGCGGTTCCGCCCGAGCGACGACGATCCTGATCCGACCGCACCCGGCGCGGCGATAGCCCTGCCGGTTGAAGGGAGTCCCGTGCCTCCCTTCAACGGCGAAGAGGCCGACCGCCTCGCCGCTTGATCCATTGCGGGCGGCGGGAAGCCGCCGCCCGCATCCTTGCCATTGTCGAAAATTCAGCCGCGCGCCCTCGCCCTGATGGGCTCGGCCGCGCGGGAAAGGAGACCATCATGGCCGACCGCGTATCCGCGAGCATCACCATCGGCGGCACCCTGCCGCGATCCCTCCTGCCCGATCTCGCTGCTCTCGTTCAGGAGCAGGGACTGTCCACCGAATGGGACGGCGAAACCTTCACGCCCGCGATGTTTCGGGAGGGCGTGCCGCTTGAACTCATGGCGCATGAAGTGGCCCGGGGCCGGTTCGAGGGCCTCGAAAGCTGGTGCATCACGCATGGCTTGTCCTTCGCCCGCTGGTCAGGCGCGTCTGCGGGCCAATGGGGCGCCGAGCGGGCGGTGTTCACCGGCGAGGGCGAGGTGCAGTGCTATGCCGCCGACGAGGACGATTATCTCCTGATCGGCCGTTACACCGTAGAACGTCTCGGCAGCTACGAGGCGATCCTCGCCCACTTCGCGGCGGGCGATTTCGCCGTGCCGCCGCTGCGGCTGATGCCCTGAATATGCGCCGCGCCCCGGCCTGCTGGCGCGGGCCGTGGCGCGGCTATTCCCTTGTACTCATCAGCGTGGCGCACGCACCAGTCGGGCTTGCGCCAGCGCGGCCGCGATCAGCAGCAGCGCGGCGCAGCTCGCCGGCAGGCGGATGGCGATCATCGACATGGCGCTGACCTTACCGCCTTTCGTACCGCACCAGGAACCCTGGCCCGTCGTTGTCCGCCGCACAACCGGCAATGGCGGCAGCGTCGCGGTGCGTGCCCTGGACGATCGATCCGTTGGTGCGGCGGTGCGTCCGCGCAGTCCACGACCAATCCATCGCGAGGGTTGAACCGGCGGCATTGTCGTCGTTACCACTGCGTGTCCCACACCGTTTTCGGCTCCTCGGGCGCATGACCTGGGACGGCCGCAGTCCCGCGAAACCATCGCCGTGCGGCTTATTTCCCCGCCCGCGCCCACCCCACGCGGCACACCGCTTGGGGACCCCGAGCTTGCGGGCTCCTCGCGGGCGCTGCGCTTCAAATAAGTCTCCGGCTCCGGTCCTCCGCTGCCGCTCCGGCCTCCGGTTCGCAGGCCTGCTTCGACCGTCCCTCCGGTCCGCCCATCGCCCGGAAACGGTTCGGGGCGACTTTTCAGGAGACGAACAATGCCAGCCATCGGTTATGTCACCCGCGACGGAAACGGCTTCAAGGGCCAGCTCAAGACGCTCTCGATCCGCACCGACATCGAGATCGTTCCCAACACCCGCAAGTCCGGCGACACCCAGCCCGACTATCGCGTGTCGGCGGCAGGCGTCGAGGTCGGGGCCGGATGGGTCCGGCGCGGCGAAATGAGCGGCCGCGACTATGTGTCGCTGTCGCTCGCCGCCCCCGAATTCGGCCCGCGCCGGCTCTACGCCAATCTCGGCCGCGCCGCCGGGCAGGATGACGAGGACGCCTTCGCGATCATCTGGAACCCGGCCGATTGAGCGAGCCGCCCCGCGCCCGAGCCGGGTGCGGGGCACTCGCCGTCGGCCCCAAGCGTCGCCGCGACAAGGGGGTCGGAATCGCATGGGTCGATTTGCGACCCTGCCGAAGACGGCCGGATCGATCCATTCCGCTCCCATCAGCCGGCGCACCAAGCGGCGGCTTGGATGGACGGAAAAACATGGACGACACCGCGAAAGATATCGGGGCACGTGCGCAGGCCGCGCGCGAGACCTGCCCCTTTCTCACCGCCAAGCAGGCGGCCTTTCACCTCGGCCTCGCCTATTCGACGCTCAAGCGCCTTCGCCAGACGGGAACAGGTCCGAAATGCCGCCTGCATGGCCGCACCTGGCGCTATCATATCGACGATATCGAGGCCTGGTCGGCGGCCCGCGCACGCGGAGGCGAGCATGGTTGAGCCGCCTCCCAAGACCCGCCCGCTGCCGCTGTTCGCCTGGGAAAAGCACCAGCGGGCAGAACGCCAGCGCATGGCTCGGGTCCGCCGTATATGGGTGCGCCGGACCACGCTGCTTGTGATCGGCGTGGCCGTCCTGGGCCTCACGATCGCACGGCCGCCATTGCCCCGGCTGGTCTGGAATGCCAGCGCCAGTGCGCCGATCGGCTTCTATGCCGTCTCGCCCGGCATGGCCCCTGGACGCGGCGACATGGTGATCGCCTGGCCGCCGCCGGCGGCGCGGCAAGTCGCCGCGCAGCGCCGCTATCTGCCCGCGAACGTGCCGCTGGTGAAGCGCGTCATGGCGGTCTCGGGCGACACGATCTGCGCGGCCGATCGCACCGTGATGGTGAACGGCCGGCCGGTTGCGCTGCGCCGCGCCGCAGACGCCGCAGGCCGTCCGCTGCCCGGGTGGCAGGGCTGCATCCGGCTGGTCCCGGGCATGGTGTTCCTGCTCATGACCGAGACCCCGGACTCGTTCGACGGGCGTTATTTCGGGCCGACAGCGGCGCGCGATGTCATCGGCAGGGCGACCCCGCTGTGGCTGCCCTGAGGAGGCTCGCGCTTGGTTTCGCGCTGCTCTTTGCCGCGCCTGCCAGTGCCAATTCGCAGGAAATCGATCCGGTAGCCCGCTGGCACGCCGAGATCGCCGACGCCTCGGTACGGTTCGGCGTGCCCGTGGCCTGGATCGAGCGGGTGATGCGCGCGGAAAGCGGCGGCATGACCATGCTGGACGGGCGGCCGATCACGAGCCGGGCGGGCGCGATAGGGCTGATGCAACTGATGCCGGCGACCTGGGCGGCGATGCGGGCGACATACGGCCTGGGCGGCAATCCGCATGATCCGCACGACAATATCCTCGCCGGCACTGCCTATCTGCGCGCGATGTATGACCGCTTCGGCTATCCGGGGCTGTTCGGCGCCTATAATGCCGGTCCCGGCCGCTATGCAGCCTATCTCGCCACCGGGCGCCCGCTGCCGGGCGAGACGCGCGCCTATCTCGCCACGCTATCGGGCACGGGTCCGCAGGACATGCGGCCGACGCCATCGGCCTCGCGCGGTTCGCCTCCACCGCTGTTCGTGGTGCTCAGCACCGCTGCGAATTCCAGCGACCAATCACCATCGCGCGCGCCGGACGCCTCACCAAATCCGCTATTCGCCGTTCGCGCTCGCCGCTGAGCGAGCACGAACGGCAGCATCGCAAAACATTGGTGGCAAGGACAGTGCGCATGGCAGAGGTGGGAGGGGGCTCGTCTCGGCAAGGCTTAGTATGACGGGCGGCAAAGCGGCTGTGCAAGGCCGGCGGCCCCTCCAATTTTGCCGCGATCCGGAGGCTGCTGCGCAGCCGATTCTTTTCGTTCTGGCGCAACAAAATCGGTTCCTCCGCCGCCGCTTCGCGGCGCTTCCGGCTGCGCCTCCAGCGGCCCTGACAGCCGCTCCGCCACCCGTCGCGCGAGGTCTGTCCTCGATGAGGAGGACGTCAAGCGAAGGAGGCGATCATGACAATGTTTCAGACCATCGGTGCGGCGTCGGCCAAGGAGAAGGATCACGTGATGGCAACGCTCGTGGCGGGACTCGAAATCGAGTTCGGGCGGGGTGCGGGCGAAGCTTTGGCCGCACGGTTTCTGGAGGCCGAGGAGAGCGATTTCCTGTGGGATGCGAGGGTGTCGGAGCGCTGGCTCGGGGCCTATCCAGCGCAGGACGAGGAGAATTTCGAGCTCGATCGGGTGGCGATCATGGGCCGCCTGGATGGCCGCTGGTTCGTCGCGGTAAGCATCGTCGATGGCGATGGAAACCCCCACGGATTGATGGGGCAGCGCGAGTTCGGAAGCGAACGCGCAGCACGCGAAGCATTCGCGGTCACGCATTGATCGCGGCATCCGAACGCCGGGGCGCAGGTGCCGGACAGGCATCGGCTTCCCGGCTTCTTTTTGCCTCGGTCTTACGGAATCGCCGCCGGTGTCGGGGCGCGGCGGGATAGCGGATGACGGGGAACAGAAGCGGTTCGGACGGGAGGGCGGCGTAAGGCAAGATAAAGCTATGGCACTGGCGTTCCATAAACCATTGTCTGCACGTCGTTTTTTGGAGGTTCCCTTGGCACTGCTCCTTGGCGACCGGTGCCGTCGTGAGTGAAACCGGCGGAGTTCCGCCATGTTCGGCGGCACCGGTTTTCATCTGTTCCGCTGCGCGTCATGCTCACCCTTCCACGCCCCCGGAAACAGGAAAATGGCCGACAACGACAGCTTCGAGCCGCGCCTCGGGCGCCAACGCAGCCAGGGCGGCAAGCGTGCCCGGCGCTATCTCGGCCGCGTGCTCGCGGCAGCCAATCTTGCGCGGAGCGGAGCGGCCGGAAACAAGCTTGCCAGGAGCAGCTTCACCGGCAGCCGATGTGGTCGCGGCGCTGGCGTCGGCCGGGTGCTTGCCAGCCGCGGTGGCCATAGCGCTGCGACCCGGCGCCGCGTCATCGTCAAGGCGAGCGTGGTCAAGCTCGCCGGCAAGGGCGCATCGGCCGCCGCCGCGCACCTGCGCTATCTCCAGCGCGACGGCACCACGCGCGATGGGACACGGGGCGCACTTTACGGCCGCGACGCCGATGCCGTCGACGGCAAGGCGTTCGGCGAGCGGGCGGCAGACGATCGCCACCAGTTCCGCTTCATCGTATCGCCCGAGGACGGCGATCAATATGATGATCTGAAACCGCTGACCCGGCGGCTGATGAACCGGCTCGAAGAGGATCTCGGGACCAGGCTCGACTGGGTCGCGGTCGACCACTTCAACACCGGCCATCCGCACACCCATATCGTCGTGCGCGGCAAGGACGAGCGCGGCGCCGATCTGATCATCGCCCGCGATTATATGACGACCGGCATCCGCGAACGCGCCGCCGAACTGGTCGACCTCGACCTGGGGCCGCGCACGAGCCGAGGAATCCAGCAGGGGTTGCGCGCCGAAGTCGAACAGGAGCGGCTGACCTCGATCGACCGGGCCTTGCTCAAGAGCGCGGACGCCGACCGGATGGTGGCGAACCACGGCCGCGATACCTTCGATCAGGCGCTGCGCGCCGGTCGGCTGGCGAAACTGGCCCGGCTTGGTCTCGCCGAACCGCTCGGCGCCGGCCGCTTCCGGCTTGCGCCCGACCTCGCCGATACACTGCGGGCTTTGGGCGAGCGCGGCGACATCATCCGCACGATGCAGCGCGAATTTTCCCGCGCCGCGGTCGAGCGCGCGGCGGCCGACCAGGTAATCTACGATCCAGCCTCACCCGATGCTCGTCCGCTCGTCGGTCGCGTGCTGGCGCGCGGGCTCGCCGACGAACATGCCGATCGCCATTACCTGATCGTCGATGGCATCGACGGCCGCAGCCACTATGTCGGCATCGGCAAGGGTGCGGAAACCGATGCGACCTTGCCCCATGGCTCCATCGTGCGGATCGAACCGATCCGACCCGAGATTCGGGAAGTCGATCGCACCATCGCCAGGATCGCCGCCGCCAATGGCGGCCGCTACGATGTAGACGCCCATCTGCGCCACGATCCGACCGCGACCCAGGCTTTCGCCGAGACCCATGTCCGTCGGCTCGAGGCGATGCGGCGCACAGCGGGCATCGTCGAGCGCGAGCCGTCGGGCCGCTGGATCGTCGCGCCCGACCATCTCAAGCGGGTGGCGGCCTATGAAGCGGCGCGGCTCCGCGACCGTCCGGTTGCGATCACCATATTGTCGGCGCAGCCACTCGATCGGCTGGTCGAGGCGGACGCCGCAACCTGGATCGACCGCGAGTTGGTGTCGGGGGCGCCCGAGCCGGTCCGCGACGCCGGCTTCGGGCATGATCTGCGCGACGCCCAGGCGCGCCGGCGACAGTGGCTGGTGACGCAGGGATTTGCCGAGGAGACGGGCAGCGGCGCGACGTTTCCGAACGGCATGATCACAGCGCTCCAGCGGCGCGAATTGCTGCGGGTAGCGGGACAGCTCTCCGAGGAACTCAAGATGCCCTTCCGGGAAGCGGCCGAGGGCACTCGCATCGAGGGTGTCTATCGGCGGTCGGTCGATCTCGTCGGCGGGCGCTTCGCGCTGATCGAGCGATCGCGGGATTTCACGCTCGTGCCGTGGCGTCCGGTACTGGAGAAGCAGGTCGGCAAATCGGTCTCGGGACTTATACGCGGCGACGGCATCAGCTGGTCGATTGGAAGGGCGCGGAGCGGGCCGACGATTTCGTGATTGGTCGAGTTACGCGCGTGCGCGGGTTACTGGACGAAGCCTGCCGCCAGAGCCAACGTCGATTAAGCGCCCGCGGAGCACGAATCTGGTCATTCGGATCGGACACGTTCCGCAACAATCTAACCGCCACAAACATAGAACGGCTGGAAAAGTGGCGAGGTGGGTTGCTTTGAATTAGACCCAGCCGCGCAGTTGATTTGCCTGAACGATCATGGTTGCCGCGGGGTGACTTGCTACCGCGGCAGGCAAGTGCAACCTCGGTCGCAATGTAGCCTTAAATGCCGCGAGACCATCGGCCCGTTTCGCTTGTTTGAGCCGACCAATGGCCGATTTGCTCAATTTGATTGCATATTGCTCGTCAAAGGTAATGAGCGCGCTATCGTACGCGCGGTGATGCATCGCGCACAGCGCAACGCCATTGGTGACAAAGTCGGTGCTGTGTGGATGCGCGACCGGCAGGATATGGGCCGCGTCCAGCAGGTTGAGTTGGACCTCGCAAAATGCGCAACGGTGGGTATAGGCGCTAAGCACATTTTCGCTGAACCGGCGATCGCGTAGTAAACGCAGCGTTTGGGTCATCATGCGGCGACGCGGCGCAGGAACTTGCGCGGTCACCTCATCGGGCGTGACCGCGAACGGGTCGATCGCCATCCTCTCCAGCACTTCGCGTTCGGCCCGATCAACGCCCGCGCTGTGCAGGATGCGCATCTGCTCAACATAAAGACCAAGCATATCTGATCGTACGCCCAGCGCGAGCTCACCCGTCGCCTTGCCATGCACGCCAATTCCGTCCTTCACGGCGGCTTCGAGCGCGTCGCGGTCAATTTGCAGTGAAGGAGAATTGCCAAATGCGCGGGTGTGGAAGCTATGGTCGAACGCAGCGAAGACAGCGAACTCGGCCGACCAGCCAAGAATCAAGGTGCGACGCTGAGGTGACGTCTTGAATGCGTCACCAATCCCTGTCGCCTGGATCCGGCGCTCCTTGGGGCGCGATGCGCTGCGTCCGCCTTCGGTCAGGTTCCAGATGTAGAGCCAGGCATCGATCGGCGTCGCACCATCCTTGATCAGACGGATCTGAGCCGGTGAACCATCCGATACGATCAGCGTCTGCCAGCCTGACAGGCGAAGCGCAGATACCGCCAGCGCGACAAGCTCTGCTTTGTCGAGCCGCGCCGCTGCCATCAGGCTTCCGCCTCGGGCGTTATCGGTTGGCTGCGCTTCTGCGCCATGACGCTGGCGGCATTGGCAGCGACATGATCGAGCAGCACACCAGCGCCCTTGTCGAGATAGTTTCGCACGATCGCCCCATTCACCAGCAAGAACTGGAGATGAGTCGCCTGGGTGATCTCGCGGGCATAGGCGACCGCCTCGCTGGAGAAGTCGCTGGTCGTCACCACCGCCACGACATGCGCCTTGGAATAGATGGCGAGGCCGACCTCCTTGGCGACATCGCCAAGGCTGACCCGCCCGCCAACGCATTTACACTGGAAGTTCCAGCGTGAGAAAAGCAGGTTCTTGCCCTCGGCGGTCAAGTCCACCTCGGCATAGGCGGTGTCACGACTACGCAGGCGGAAAGCACGCGGCTCGAGCCCGATATCGAGGATCATCTTGAGCGCCAGCAACTCAAGGCCAAGTCCGCGCTCATAGGTCTGATCGCTCGCCAGCAGCCGTTTGACCTCGGCGGAGGGTAAGTCGATCTTGGCGCGCAAGTCCGACGGGATGACCCGGTCGAAATCGGGCAGGACGGCTTCGATCGGAATGCCAAGCAGTTTGGCTGAAGGCGCGATCGGGCCACTCTTGCCGCCGCGTCCGCTACTCGTCGTTGCGGGTACCTCAAGCCAGCCGGCTTCGGCTAAGGGTTTGATGACCTTGGCGCGAATCTGGTCCTCGTCGAACCGGGCGCGATGATCGCGAAGACACTCGTCGATGATCTGCTTAGCCGCAATCTCGCCGCCGCCGTTGCTTTCCGAAACGCGTCGCAAGACTTGCAAGAAAATCTGCTGGCTGAGCGGCAGGTCCGCAAAGCTCGAGCGTTCCGATGCTGAAATGCCGAGCACGGCTTTCATGACCGCTTCATCGGGCTGCGGATTGGCACTGCCACCGCGTTCAAACAGCCCGGCTTCGATCATCCAGTTGAGCAGCGTCGTATGGTCGGTGGTCGCGTTCGACAGACCTTCGATCCCGATAATTTCAAGCTCTCGCTTCAGGCTGTCCTTGCTCAGCTTCTCGCCACGCGCGTTGAGCGAACGCACAGCATCGATGATCGCCATGCCGTTGCGTGTATCGACGATATGCCGAGCCATCAGCTGGGCGCCCACGACCGCGTCGGGTGCAGCAAGAATTGCCTTGCCCGCATCGGTAAGACCCGGTGGCGTCCGGGTCATCAGCCCGAGGCTGGTCAGGGTCGCCGGGATGTTGGTGCTCGCCCGCTTATTGCCGGCACTCTTGAAAAAGATGCGATCCCATTCGGCGATGATCGCCGGCATGTCCGGCGCCAGCGTATCAAGGATGCGCAGCGGCTGGCGCACATCCCCAATGATGCCAGGCGAGAAATCATTGAACGAGGGCAGGCGCCTCATGCGGCGTCACGCAGCTTGGCGCCGATCGCCTCGGCAACGCTGCGGCCAACCGCGGCGGCCAGCATCGGCGGCACTGCATTGCCGATCTGGCGCCATTGCTGCTCGATCGTACCGGCCAATTCGAATGCGTCCGGGAAGGTCTGCAGCCGCTTGATCTCGCTGATCCGCAGGATGCGATTGCGCCAGTGAAACGGACCCATATTGTTCGAGCGGCGCGCCTGAATCGTCCAGGACGGCATATCGGGGCTCAGCTTGAGCAAGAATGACCAATAGCGCCCGCGCCATTTGAACCGGGGCGAGGGATGGCCGCGCTTCTCGGTGAAATATAGATAATTGTCGCCCGGCGGCACCTGGCGCAGCAAATCATGATGCTGACCGCCAGCGAAATGGCCCTCGTCGCAGGCATTTTCTTCGGTATCGAGATCATGCAGCACTTCGCGGGTGTTCACCCAGGGCCGAAGTCCTGAGGTCGGTTCGCGGCCGTGAGTTGGGCGGGGCAGCGTGATCTTGGCATCGAGCGAGCCGACGACAAAGCAACGCTCACGGATTTGCGGCACCCCAAAGTCGGCCGCGTTGAGCACATCCGTACTGACCTTGTAGCCAAGCTTCTCGGCCCGCTCAATGATCGTCTCGAGCGCGTCGGCATGGACCTTGTACGCCAGCCCCTTCACATTCTCGAGAATGAAGGCGCGCGGGCGCACCCAGTCAAGCATGCTCAGATAGCCGTTGATCGTCTCCCAGCCATTGGGATCATCGAGCGCGCGCGGTTTTTCCTTGCGGTAGAAGCGGCTCTTGGAAAAAGGGGGACAGGGCGGCCCCCCTGCAACCAGATCAATTTCGCCAATCTTGCCCCCGAGCGCGGCGATGATCTCGGCGCGGTCGAGCGCGCCGATCCGGCCGACCAGGAACGGGGTTGACGGCATCGCCCGCCGCCAGGTGTCGGCGCAGAGCTTTTCTGAGTCCGACGCCAAGACGGTATTGAATCCTGCCTCATGCAAGCCGAGGTCGAGACCGCCGCAGCCGCTGAACAAGCTAATGCTACGCATGAATGGCTTACCTCTCGACCGTTTCAAGCACCGCTTCAACCATCCGACGTGCAAGCGGCGGCGGGACCGCATTGCCCATCTGGCGCACCCGCTCACGCCGACTGCCGACCAGATTATAGCCTTCTGGGAACCCCTGCAGCGCGGCCATCTCTACCGTGCGGAGTCGCCGGTTGGCCCAGTGGAACGGCCCCGTCCAAGGACCAGGTGACGCGGCGATGGTCCAGGACGGGCGATCCGGCGAGAGCTTTAGTAGGAAATTCCAGAAGCGGGTCTCTGCCTCGAAGGTCGGATTAGGGTGGCCGGCCCAGGCGGTGTGCGCCTTGTAGTTCGAGCCCGGCGGAACGGTACGCAGATGTTCGGCCCAACGCCCGACGATCAGTTCCTCTGGCTCGAAATATCGCGGGCGGTCAAATCCTGCCAGTGCTTCTCCAGCGGTTATGGCAGCCTTGCGGCCCATTTCATTCTTGAGCGTGTGGCTCGCTTGGGGCGTCGCAGGTGTGCCACGCTTCGCGCCGAGCAGGAACACGCGCTCGCGGGTCTGGGCGACACCATATTCGGCTGCGTTAGCGGTGACCTGCGTTACGTTATAACCCGCCGCTTCTGCCGCGTGGCGAAACCCGTCGAGCACCGGCTTGTTGCGCGGATGCTTGATGCTCGGGACGTTCTCGAACACGAACCCATCGGCATTGGACTCGAAGATCAGACGCCAAAATTCTTCGACCAGGGTCCGGCGTGCATCGGCGCGCGCCTCAGTCGGTGCTGCGGGTCTCGCCATCGCAATGCCGGCGGCGCGAGCCCGGCGATAGCGAGATTCCTCGCCATCCTCGACCCAATAGGCGGCTTTGGAAAAGGGCTGACACGGCGCGCCACCAACGACGATCAGCGGATCACCTGGCATGAGTCCGGCCGCATGGCGCAGGTCTAGCCCAGTAATCGCCGCGACATCGGCTTCCAGAACGGCGCCATGATAAGATGCGTTGGCACGAAGAGTCTTGCAGGCAACGGCATCGAGTTCGACGCAGGCATGGACCTTGCAGCCGGCATCGGTCGCGCCGATGCTGAGACCACCAGCACCGGCGAACAGATCGATAACGGGAATCTTCGCTCGTGCCGAGCGCGCAAGCGGCGTGGATGCGTTGTCCGTAGCGGCGTCACGGTGCGGAGCGGAGGGGGCGAGTAGCGCCATGATCAGTTATGCCGACCAAAGTCGAGCGGCAGCTGCGCCTCGCGGCCCTGTTCCACCAGCCGGTCGACCGCATAGCGCACCAACCAGGCTACGCTCACCTTATGCCGTGAGGCCAATTCCTTCAGCGCGGCTTCCTGGCTCCGACTCAACGAAGCAGTCACGCGAACCACGCCTTCCTCTGCAATTACGGCCATTGCCCCACCTCCGCTGCAACTTGCAGCAAACTTCTGCACGAATATCCCTTGTGGCGCAATGGTGGAACATAAGGTGATCAAAATAATCGGCTGATTGGTGGAGTCAAGCCGCAGGCTGCATGGAACATGGGTGAACCCATCGAGCATCCTAAAGGATCAGCCGGGCCTCGACAGTGCCGTGGGCGAAGCTAAAGTTGTTCGTTAGGTGAAACGGTACATGGCAACGATTGAAGCATGCGCTAACCATATGTGCTAGGGGGTCTTTCGTTTGAGCAACTTGCGCACGATTGCGTTGGAGCGTTATCGAAAATGGAATAGCGCAATCTATGCGACGCTGTTCAACGAACCGCGTGCGCAAGCGCCTGCCTATCTCTATCTGGAACCTGAAATGCTCGCGGCAGCCGCGTTGTTGGCTGAGATAGAGGCCGGGGACGCAAAAGCACAACTTGTTGCCGCGGTTCGTGGATCATTAGGCTGGGATAGAGTTGACACGCCGTTCCTTTGGCATGTTGGCGAGGCTGAAACATGGGCCGATGATGGCATGCGCGACCCGCCTCCATTCTTGGCACTGCTTACCGTCCTTGTCCTTGGGGCAGAAGCGATGGTCGGCGATGCCCAGCATGCCGCGCATAATTATTACGACCGCCTCCTCGATCTGCTCGATGCCAGCCCGTCGCTAGGGGCACGGGTCAAACGCTGCTTCAAGGACACGGTCGAATTCTGGCAGCAGCTTAATGACTGGCTCGTCCAATGGGACGGCGAACTCGGACTGCCTTCGGCGCAGGTGACTGACCGGCGGGTCAATATCGGCTACCCATTGTCGCAAGCCTTGGTCAGCGCACATGATCGGCTGCGGCTCGCAGGTGCATTCGAAGACTATGGACTTCGGCCGGGTCGGCGCATGGCGCCGCTCGAGATGGACCAGTACCTCGACCATTGGCTTGCAGCAGCGACAGCGCCAGCCAGGCTGCGGCGGCTATGGGGTAACGAAGAGGCCCGGCGACGCATTACCCTGATCGCTTGCGCAGAGCTTGAGGCATGGGCCGGACCTGCGGCCCAGGTTCAGGCGGAGCGCGCGTCTGGGCGCGTGCCCCTGCTCTGGCGTGCGGAGCTCACGCCTGGCGCGCTGCCGTCAATCGACCTCTTCCTCGCCTGTCAGGCCGATGCATCGCGCGTGGCAGGCGGCTATAGCATCGTGGCACCAACAGACACGACCGGGCAGGACGGGCTGGCTGGCGCTGGCGAGGCCCTGGCGATCGCGCCGATGCGAGGCAGCGCGCTTTGCGGACTGGAGCCCTGGAGCACATTCTCACTCGGCGCGCTGCTGGCCGGGGCTTTCACACTGCAGCGCCGCCAGGCGCCGGCGGTTACCGTCGCACGCTCTTCCAACCCGATCCTGGTCTTGACCTATGATGAGCGTGACGCCTTGTGGCACGAGGTCACCCGAGCCCAGCTGCTCGAGCGTTCGATCATTCTTGCCCATGCCGACGTGCTGGAAAAGGTCGAGCGCCACCTCGAGCGCTACGCCCGGCCGGGTTTTCGGAAGGTGGACGCTGGCACCTTGCACGGTTTGCCCGTCGGGTGGACGGCGTTTCTCGATGTGCTGCTCGTCGATACCCCGGAAGACGAACTGCGCGATGTACTGGCGGCATTGTCACCCATCCGCGCGGACGTGATCGCTCTTGAAGGCGGGCTCAGGCTCGGGCGGCAGACCTGGCATGCGGACGCGCCGCCTGAACTGACCGCGACGCTTGCATCCGAGCGGCCGCTGCGCCTGAGTGTCGAACGGCGGCGCGCGCTCGAAGGAGGTCCGGACAAGCTCGTCGCCGCCGAAGGCACTGGCCGTGCTGGCGCAGCGCTTGCCGGATTAGGGCTTGTAAGCGGCGACTATCTCGCCAGCCTGCAAGTTGCTGCCCGCGACGGTTTGCGGGTGCTCGATGAGACGCCGTTCCGCCTGCGGACGGCAAGCCATCCACGCCCGTCGCGTGGTGAGGGCATGCTCTCGGCCTATGCGATCGGCGAGGCGAGCGGACTGGTCACCACCGGGTCGATCGCTGACGAAGATGCGCTCATCGTGCAGGGTGCCTTGCTGGAGGGAACGGAGGGCGAACCCTTTGCACCCGCGCCTTTGCGCTTGCCCACCATATTACCATTAGCCACCTCAGCCCCCCGGCCAAGACCATCACCGGTTGCCGATATCCGCACCTATGCCATGCCCTGTGCGGTGCGAGGCTATCATTATTGGATCGTCGATGCGGCGCAACCCGACGATAATTGGTATACCCTCAAGCATATGCGATGTCGGGATTGTCAACGCGACGAGTGGCGACGAAGCGGGGCTCTGCGACGGGGCGCGCCGGCGAAGCGGCGCACGCCGTATGGCCGCCGTCTAACGGAATCCCCGCGTGCTCGACTTCCGGCGGCCCAAGCCGCGAATTGGTCACGACCGCTGCTCGCGTTGATGCTCGACGCCATGAGTTATATGGGGGCCGGCAGCTGGGCCGGGCTGCGTGAGATCGCGCAATCTCTGGCACCAGACGAACCCTATTTTGCCGCGGAGGCGGCCCGCGCGCTGTCCGCGCTTGGGCATATCGATATTCGGCTCGATCCGCGGACACAGCGTCCAGCTGCCTGGCAAATCGCGCCGGCAACGCTCGTCGAGACCTGTGATGGCAGTTGGGTGCTGGCAGGCGCGCGATCGGATCAGCTGGTCGAAGCGCTGATGTCAGCACAAGGTGCAAATGTGACGATTGAGGGCGAGGAATTGCCGGTCATTCGCATTCGGCCTGCGAGCGTCGATGCACTGCTCGAACTGGTCGAAGGGCTCGAGGGCCGGGGTCTGGCGATTGCGACCAGCGAGCGCTTTGCTGAGCGGGTGGCGGAGCATCTGCCGCCCTTGGCCGATTTGCTGTCACGGGCCGAGCGCTTCCAGATCGGCAGTGCCAAAGTCGAGCGGCTTGATTTTGGCTCGCGCCAATGGATCGAGGCGGGCGATGCCAGGGGAGCGGGGGCTTATCGCGTGGAGCATCACGGGCGACTGCACGGCGTTTCGCAAGCAGGTGACCCAGGTATCATGCGGATCGTTGATCCGCTGAGCGCGAAGCATTTGGCGGCTGCGCAAGCGGGCGCTGCATTTGTTGCCTATGATCCGGTCGCGCAGATCCTCGCTGTGCCGATTGGTTCGGAACTGCCTATGATGCTCGATCGGGTCGCCACCTTATGCTCGGGTGCGCCGGCACTGGTCCGCCGCGAGCTTTGGTCGGTCCAGTATCTGTTCGTGCCCTCCATCGTCGCTGGCCATATTCAGCGTTCGCTCGGTCTCTAACCTCAAGGATTTCTATGCCTCGCGCGACACCCACCAGTCTCTATGCCGCGCTCAAGGAAGGCTATCTGCGGTATTTCAACACCGCCTTCTGGTTGCGCGACCCCCAACTGATGGAGGAGCGCGAGGCGCTGTTGCAGGAAGATGGTCTTATCTTCCAGGAGCCATTGATTGAAACGCTCCTGCCCTATCCGGAAGGGCCGACGATTACCGAGGCCTGTGCCACCGCTGGGGTTGATCCACGGTCGGCAGCGCGACTGGCAGAGATGTTGTTTCCAGGCGCGCCGGATCGCCGCCTGCGTGCGCACCAGGCGCAATCCCTTGCGGTATCGCTCGCTTCTAACACGGCGGCCAAGCGCAATGTTGTGGTCACCACCGGCACCGGTTCAGGCAAAACCGAATGCTTCTTGCTACCGATCCTTGCCCGTTTGCTGATGGAATCAGATGGCTGGGGAACACCGATCCCGGTCAATGCTTGGTGGGAAGACCCGCTCGCGCAGGGTGCATGGGACCATCTGCGCGCCGGAGCCGGGCGCTCGGCGGCCGTGCGGGCTATCGTGCTCTATCCGACCAATGCATTGGTCGAAGACCAGGTTACCCGGTTGCGGCGCGCGCTTCAGGCCTCGGTCGAGCATCCCGGCGCCCCCACCTTTTTCTTCGGCCGCTATACCGGTGCGACGCTTGGCTCGCAGTCCATTCCCTCGCTGCTCGACAACCCTTCCGCGCAGGAAGTAGCGCAGCAGCTGCGCGAGATCGAAGCGGAACTGCGCGGCATCGCCGGACGCGAGCAGGATCTGGTCTCGCAGTTTTCCGATCCGCGATCGGGCGAAATGCTGACCCGTTGGGACATGATTTGCGCGGCGCCTGATGTCCTGGTGACCAACGTGTCGATGCTAAACGTCATGCTGATGCGCGACGTGGAGGAGTCGATCTTTGCGTCCACCCGCGCCTGGCTCGACGCGGATCCGTCGCGCTGCCTCACCCTCGTAGTCGACGAACTCCATAGCTATCGCGGTACGCAAGGCACCGAAGTCGCGCTAGTGGTACGCAATCTGCTCCGCCGTCTCGGTCTGGCACCGGATTCCCCACAGCTGCGATGCATCGCCACCAGCGCCAGCCTCGATGGCCAAGCGGGACGGGATTATGTCGAACAGTTTTTCGGCGTACCGCAGGCAAGTTTCGAGATCATCGAGGGCGATCCAGTTCCGCCGCCCGCACACCGCCGGCTCAACGCGGCCCAGCTGGCACGTCTGGCAGGCGCGAGCGATACGGCGCTTGCCCAGGCAACGCAGGATCAGGGCCTCATTGAGGCGCTTGCTGGTGCCGCACTGCATGATGGCGATGCACGTCCAAAGTCCATCAGCCAGCTGCGTGAGGCACTGCTGGACAATCCCGATGGTCCAGACGGCCTGGCGGCGATGGAAGCGGTGCTGGCGGGGATCGGCCAGCGCGATGCCGGCTTCACCGCGCCGCGGTTCCGTGCGCATGCGCTTGCACGTATGATCCGAGGGTTTTGGGCGTGCGCCAACCCCGATTGCACCGAAGTCGAAGCGCGTTTCCGAAGCGAAGCGCGGCGGGTTGGCAAGCTGTATCCGGCGCCCCGCGCACAGTGCAGCTGCGGTGCGCGCGTTCTCGAACTTCTCTATTGCTTCCAGTGTGGCGAGCCCTTTTTGGGCGGGTTTGTCAGCAGTGATGGGGCCAACGCCGGTCCGAGCGACCATTGGTATCTCAATGCCGGCCCGCGCTCGGTGCCTGCGCGCGAGGTCGAGCTCGTCTTCCGCCGAAAATATGATCAGTATATGTGGTATTGGCCGCGATCGGCACCGTCCGGCGCAAATTGGACCAAAACCCCGCCTGGGGCGCAGCGGCCCATTCGTTTCTCGTTCGATGACGCGGTGTTGGACTGTGGGCTTGGGCTGTTGCGCAAGGCTCGCCGCACCGAAACACCTACCGGGTGCTTTATGCGCGTTGTCCGCCAGCCGGAGCATGATGGCGTCGCGGTCCCGGCACTGCCCGAGCGCTGTCCGCATTGCAGTGAGAAGGGCTATAATCGAGACAATGCCATTTATTTCAGTGGCGTTGTTCGCACCCCGGTTCGTGCCCACACCACCGGTACAGGGCAGATTACCCAGATCCTGACGGACCGGCTAGTTGATGCGCTGGGCGAAAACGGAACAGCCGCACGTACCATCGTATTCACCGATAGCCGCGACGATGCGGCCAAGGTCGGCGCAGGCCTCGAGCACAACCATTTCCGCGATCTCTTGCGCCAACTCCTGCGGCGAGCAATCGCGCCGCGCCAACAGCAACCGGTTACGGCGCTGATGCGAGACGCGGCTGGCGGGGCGAAATTTGTCGGCGAAGAAGCCGAGCGCCTGGCTCGCGCTCGATCTCAGCATCCTGATGTCTGGGCGGCATATCGCCTCCTCGCACGCGGCGTCGCCGAAGCCGAGGACGAGGAATTGATCAGGCAGCTGGAAAGCCAGGTTGCGACGACACCTGACCCGTCCTGGGGTGAGGTGCTCCATGAGATTGAGCGCGAAATGGTGTCGCTTGGGGTCAATCCGGCAGGCCCCAAAGTGTCGCTGCGCGCGATTGAGGGCGTTGACTGGTGGCGCTTCTATGACGCGCCAGCTGGCGAATGGGATCGGCTCCCGCCTGGACGCTTCGATTCCAGCGTGCGGCGGCACCAACTCGTGCTTGCGCACGCGCTGGCGGATGTCATTTTCGATCGCGCTGGCCGTGACCTGGAATCGATCGGTGCGGCGTTTCTGGCGCCAGCCCAGCCACTCGATCGGCAGATTTCGTTGCCCGGAAGCGCGGCGGGGGAAGTCGTCGCGTCGGCGCTGCGCATCATCGGCCTGCGTAAGGGATTCAGCAGCGACCCGACCGCGGTCGGCAGCGGCTTTATCAACCAAGATATGCCGACACGCCTTCGTGTCTACCTCGAGGCCGTGGCCGCGCACCATCGCGCCGATCCCGTGCAACTCAAGCGCGAGGTGCAGGATGCGCTGCAAGGGGCGGGACTGGTCAGCACCGACTGGAAAATCCGTACCGAGCGAACCGTCGATCTCGGTCTCGTGTTCCAGCTACCGGCTCGCGAGGTCGCTTATCGCTGTGGCCGTTGTGCGCGGGTGCATTGCCACCGCAGCGCAGGTATCTGCACCAACTACGCATGTCTGGGCACCCAATTGGTCGAGATCCAGCGCGGCGATGATCTGGACGACTATTATGGCTGGTTGTCGCGCCAGCCGGCGCATCGCCTTCGGGTCGAGGAATTGACCGGTCAGACCAAACCGCTCGACGAGCAGCGCCGCCGCCAGCGGCAATTCAAAGGTGCGCTTCTCGATCCGCCGCGAGAAAATCACCTGACCAGCAACATCGATGTGCTCAGTGTCACCACCACGATGGAGGTCGGGGTCGATATCGGTCAACTCCAGAGCGTCGTGATGGCGAATGTTCCACCCCAACGGTTTAACTATCAGCAGCGCGTTGGGCGTGCAGGCCGTGCCGGTCAGCCCTTTTCGTTCGCGGTTACCCTGTGCCGCGATCGCACCCATGATGATTATTACTTCACCAACGCACGGCGGATGACCGGCGATGCCCCGCCGCAACCCTATCTCGATCTCCGGCAGAACGATATCGTGCGCCGCGTCATTGCTGCGGAACTGCTGCGGCGCGCCTATCTGTCGCTGCCGTCCGACCAGCGTCCGGCCCGGACCAAGGACAGCAATCACGGCAGCTTTGGTCTCCGTAACGACTGGCGACAGCGCTACCGCGCACCGATTGCCGCCTGGCTTGCCGATGCCGCCGAGGTGCCGGTGGTGGTGGAAGGCCTGCTCGCGCTCAGCCCCGGTGATCTGACTGTTCGTAGCGCGAGCCTGACGGCATGGGCACGCACGCAGCTGCCGCTTGAGATTGATGCAGCCGTCGATGACCGTCGCTTCATCCAGGATGAGCTCAGCGCATTGCTTGCGACCGCTGGCCTGTTGCCGATGTTCGGTTTTCCGACCCGCGTTCGGCCCCTTTACTATCGCTGGCCAAACAGCCGGCGCGATGATGAAGGGGCACGCATTTCCGATCGGCCACTCGATATGGCGATCTCGAACTTCTCGCCCGGCGCTGAGACGCTCAAGGACAAGGAAATTCATGTCGCGTGCGGCTTTGCCGCCTTTGAAGTCTCCCAGCGCCGGATCGTGCCCGTTGACCCGCTCGGACCACCAGCGACCCTGTCGCGATGCCGGACATGCGACGCAACGGAGCTTGGGGCGGTTCAGGCGGCTCCCTGCACCGTTTGCGGGACCATGACCGAGATCGTTCCGGTGCATGAACCGCGCGGGTTTCGGACGATCTATCGCACGATCGACTATGACGAGCAGGCCGAGCGTGGCCCGATGCTGCCGCCGCCGCAGCTTGGCATCATGCCGCCCGACACACCCGAAACCGTGCTCGGCGGCTTGGCACTTCAGCCCATGCCGCGCGTGCCGGTGGTTTTGCTCAATGACAATAATGGGCGGCTATTCTCCCTAGCGCGCGAGCGCGACGGCAGCCTGTGCGCCTGGGATCCGGTGCTCTACTCTCCCAAAGTCGATTTGAGCACACGCACCGCTCGCAATGATCTGCAGATTGCAATCGGTAGCATCAAGACGACCGACATCCTGCTCCTGTCGCTGCGCTCGAGCGCCATTCCGGGACCTGACGATGTGATCGACGTTCCGTCAGTGCCAGCCGGGCTCGCGCTGATCTGGTCGTTCACCGAGTTATTGCGACGCGCAGCGGGAACCGTGCTGGATATCGATCCGGCTGAGTTGCAGGCCGGTTTGCAGGCGATGCGCGTCGGCGCGAGCCAGACACGGCGAATCTTCCTGGCCGACAGTCTGGAAAATGGCGCTGGTTATGCGCGCCAACTCGCCATCCCCGAACGCATGGACGAGGTGATCGCTGCGATGCGCTCGACCTCGGCAAATCTGTTCACAACCGCGCGTCACCAGCGTGATTGCGATAGTTCATGCCCGGATTGTCTGCGCAGCTACGACAATCGTTTTCTGCACTCATTGCTCGATTGGCGACTTGCGCTCGACGCCGCTGATCTGGCGTCGGGGGAGCAACTGACGCTGTCGCGTTGGCTGGGTAGGCAGGAAGAGGAGGCGGTGAGCTTTGCGCGCACGGTGAACAGCGCGCGCCTGCCGATCGAGGCGCGTCCGGCAGGACCGCTGTGGAGTCTCTACGCGCCGTCGACGGGAGCGGTGCTGATCCTCACACATCCGCTCTGGCGCGGGATCAACGAGCTTCAACATTGGACGCACGAGCAGAATGAAGCGGCCAATGCGGTACTCGCTGAGGGGGGCGATGTGATCATCGACTTTATCGATATGTGGCAACTGCGCCGCTCGCCGGAAAAGGCGTTCCTCAAGCTCGCCCAGCCGTCGGTCCTCTGAAATGATCCAGGTGATCGGACCCGAGGACCGGGAAGAGACGCGATATGCGCACAGGCTCGCGGCGATGTTTCGGGAGGCATTCCCTGGCATTGAGGATGGCCCCGAACTCATCAAGATCGCCAGCTGTGCCAAAGTGTTCGGCGGGCGCGTTCAGGATGTAGATCTTGTTGTGCTGGCGCGGCTCAATGGACGGCGGTTCCGGCCGCGCCGACGCGTGCTGATCCAGACCGCGGATGGACAGCGCGAGCATCTTGGCGAAATAGCGCTGCGCAATCTGGTGCTGACGATCGAACTCAAGAGCCACGACCCGCAAGGTGTGCGCTTTGACGGTCTTGGCGTGTCGGTCCGGTACGGCGCGGACTGGAAGAGTGCTACCGAGCAGGCGGTCGACCAGATGCACGCTTTTCTGGGCGACTGCGAGCAACGGCTCGGCAACACGCCCTGGGCGGTGAACCTGGTGGCGTTGCAAAATGTCGAGGATGCGCAACTACCGCGCCGGCCGCACAATATCATCGCTGGCGATCAAAGCCTTGGATCGATCCTGACCACGATCGCCGAGATGCGGCAGCCCTGGCTTGGCGGGGGCAACATCCCGAGCCTTTCCTGCTGCAATGACGACCTTGCCGAGCGGATTGAACGGCTCCCGCTCTTTACGCCGCTTCAGCCGACCCGGCTCGATCGTCGACGCATGGAGCGACTGGCGCAGCGTGCGCCGCAACTCGATGCCCTGGAAGGCGATCTGGGCCAGCAGGCATTCATCCTGCGTGGCCATGGCGGCACGGGTAAAACCAGCCTGCTGTTGAACCTCGCTGCCCGCGCCTATCAGGATCGCGCGGCTCGCTCGCTGCTGCTGACCTATAATCAGGCGCTTGCCGCGGATCTGCGGCGGTTGATGGCGTTGACCGCAGTGCCGGGATCGGACGATCAGGGCGGGATCCGGGTGGAAACAGTGATGACGCTGGTTGGCCGTGTGCTGCAGCGTTTCGACCTGCTGCGCGAGGATGAGGATCTGCTTGCTGAATATAGCGCGCGTGCTCGGACACTTGCCGAGTTGCTTCAAGCTGGCGACATCACCGATGAACAGCTAGCCGATCTTCGCATGCGTGAGCCGGAGCTGTTTCGCTTCGATCATGTGCTGATCGACGAAGGGCAGGATTGGCCGCCGAGCGAGATCGAGATTATTCGATCCGTGTTCGGTGCTGAGCGCATCGTGGTTGCCGATGGCATCGATCAGCTTGTGCGCGGCGATATCGCGACCTGGCGCTATGATCAGGGCGGCGGCCCGGTAAAGGTTGAGCGTTTGCGGCAAAGCTTGCGCATGAAGAGCAACCTTACCATTTTTACGCGATTTGTTGCCGGAGAGCTCGGCGTTCCTGGTTGGGATCTGGGCCCAAATGATCAGGCCCCCGGCGGGAAGGTTCTGCTGGTTACCGGCGATCTTCTTCGCGCGCCGGATCTCCATCACCAGATATTCGCAGAAGCGGTGGCCGCAGGTAACAGTCCGATCGACTGCCTCTACATCGTACCGCCGGAATTGGCGTGCGCCGGAGCGGACGGTATCACCCCGGTGGCGCGGTTCCTGGCGGAAGAAGGTATTAATTCCTGGGACGGGACAAGCTATGATGTGCGCCGCGATATGCCGCGCGACATCGCGGCACCGCGGATCGTACAATATGAAAGCTGCCGCGGGCTCGAAGGATGGACGGTCATTGCCACTGGCTTGGACCGATTTTGGGAACATCGTCTGCAGCAGGCTGGAGGTGGAGCCGGGCGGACGCTGGCTGGCCCTGATGAGGCGGCACACCAATCTGCTGCGCGGTGGATGATGATCCCGCTCTCGCGAGCAATGGATACGCTCGTGATCAACGTAACGCGGCGCGATAGCGAGATTGGCCAGTTGTTCGAGCGCGCAGCGTATACGCTTCCTGATATCGTCAGCTGGGCATATTAATATAGATTATGCTTTGCGAGCAAAAAATTGGAAATTTATTACAGTAAATTTAATAATTCTTTATGTATTATAAATATATTTTCACCTAATAGCGATTCATTTGAAATAACATATAATAATTATCCATTCAATTGTTAGAAGAAGGCGCGGATTTCTTGGTGTATTCATTTAAATTCATCATCTCAAATCTCGGGAAGATAAAGACTCTGTGCCCTCACTGAGAATTGCAAGATATCGTCGGTAGCTGAAGACCCGACCTCGTCGTTTGCCAGTGATCTCCTCGACCACCTTCAAGCGCTCCAAGTCTGCGAGCGCAGCGTTAACCGTCGGCGCCGACAGTCCGGTCCGTTCAACCAGATGGTTCGCCGTGAGGAACGGATTCTGCTGAAAAAGGTCATGGACCCGCAACGCCGAACCGGCACGATCGCTCTCGGCCGTGATGCGTTCGCGATCTTCCTTGAACAAATCGACGATGCGGGTAGCAGCTTCGAAAGCGTGATTGGCGGTGTCGGCTACGCCGGCGAGGAAAAAGTCGAGCCAGGCCTCCCAAGCTCCCCTTTCACGAACCTCCTGTAGCAGCCGATAATAATCATTCCTGTGCGTCTTCAGATACAGGCTGAGATAGAGCAGCGGCTTTCGCAGCACTCCATTGACGCACAGGTACAACGTCACAAGCAACCTGCCGATGCGACCGTTACCGTCGAGGAAGGGGTGGATCGTCTCGAATTGGACGTGGAGCAGGCCCGCCTTGATGAGCGCCGGCAGACGGGATTCATCCTCGTGCATGAACCGTTCAAGGGCATCGAGACAGCCGTCGAGTTCCATGGTCGGCGGCGGGACGAACAACGCGTTGCCCGGACGGGTGCCACCGATCCAGTTCTGCGATCGGCGGAATTCGCCGGGGCTTTTGGTGCCGCCCCGACCACTTTGCAGCAGGCGCTCGTGCATCTCGCGGATCAGGCGAAGCGAGAACTGCATCTCCTCCAGCCGTTCGAGACCATGCATCATGGCATCGACGTAGTTCGATACCTCGCGAATGTCGTCGATCGGCTGACCGGCCTGCGCTTCGGTTTCGAAGCGGAGCAGGTCGGAGAGCGTCGATTGCGTGCCTTCGATCTGGGACGAAAGCACCGCTTCCTTCCTCACGTACATGTAGAGGAAGAGTTCCTGACGCGGCAGCAACATGGTGATGCCGTCGAGGCGGCCCAAGGCGCGCTCGGCCAGGCTGAGCCGATCGAGCAGCGCCAGCACGTCGATCGGTGGCGCAGGTGGAAGCGGCGGCGGTACGAATGCCCTGACCATCTCGCCGGCGACGGGAGTCTCCACGAAGCGGCCCAGCCGCGGATTCGGTTCTGGATCAGCCATGCGTGCGAATATGCACGGCACACCTTATTTAAGCAATCGCGACTTCACTTAATTAGTAAATGCGCTAAGATAAGCGGTCTTAAATAAGGGAGACGGCAAGGTGCGCGATCATCTGGAACACACGCGGGATAGCGTTCGTGCGTAGCGGGCGATCATCGGCGCACCCGTCCATGTGGTCAAGGCTTGCCAACGTCATGGTCTGCCGCGAGAATCCCCTTCGTGCGGAGTGATATCGACCATCTGCCCTCGGTCCAGCAAAGTGAACTGGGCCGCGTGAAGCAAACCCTCATGGGCGAATTTGCCGACGCGATCGCGCGCGCCAACCAGCCGTGGAAGAAGAACGGCAAGATCCTCAAGATCATCTTGTTCGGCAGCTATGCACGGACCGATTGGGTGGACGAGCCGGAGAACGGCTACCAGTCGGATTTCGACCTGCTGGTCATCGTCAGCCACCCGGACCTCACCGACGTTGCCGATTACTGGTATGTCGCCGAGGACAAGATCTTGCACGACAGCGCGATTGCGCGGCCGGTGAACATCATCGTCCATACGCTAGACGAAGTGAACCAGGCGCTGAGCCGGGGCGAGTACTTCTGGACCGATATCGCCCGCGATGGGATCGTGCTCTACGAATTGCCCGGAAGCGCGCTTGCGACGCCCAAACCGCTGACGACAGCCGACGCCTACGAGATGGCATCGAAGTATTTTGCGGAGAAGCTTGGCGATATCGATGTCTGGCTCGAAACAGCTTCGGCGCAGCAGTCACGTACCGACGATCCGGTTCGATATAGGCGACATGCAGCATTCAACCTACATCAAGCGACCGAAACGGCTTACGCCTGCTTCCTGCTTGTCCGCACTCTCTATTTTCCTCGCTCGCACAACATCAAGTTCCTGCGTTCGCTTGCCGAGGACAGTGAATCGCGGCTGATCGAGGCTTGGCCCCGCGCCGCACGGATCGACCGCCGCCGGTTCGAACTTCTGAAGCGCGCCTATGTCGAGGCCCGCTATTCGGCGAGCTATGAGATCGGCAATGACGACCTCGACGCCCTGTCGCAGTCGGTCCGCACCCTGCGTGACATCGTTGAGACCGTCTCACGCGAACGCCTCGAAACACTGAAAGCCGACGCCGGCCTCTAGCCGCCAGGCACATGCTCCCGGAGAGCCTTCCGTTCCGGCATACGACCGGAACAGACCGACGCGAGCCCATCTGCGCCCATCAGCACCGTTCAATTTTCGGCTGCTGTCACCGAGTCTGAAACCGCCCGAACCGGTCCTGTCCGGCGGGCGGGAGCCTCGACGTGACACCCACCAAATTGCTCATCGGCCAGATCCTTGTCGTCCTCGCCATCGTCCTGCTGGGCATCTGGGCAGCGACGCAATGGGCGGCAGCGATGCTGGCCTATCAGCCCGAACTGGGAACGCCGTGGTTCCGGCTCGCTGGCGTGCCGGTCTACCATCCCTGGGCGCTGTTTCCCTGGTGGTATCATTACGACGCCTACGCGCCGCATGTCTTCGACCGGGCGGGCATGTTCGCAGGCGCCAGCGGCTTTATCGGCTGCGTGGCAGCGATCTTCGGTTCGCTTTGGCGCGCGCGCCAATCGAACAATGTCACCACATACGGCTCCGCCCGCTGGGCAAGCCGCCGTGAGATCGAGCGTGCCGACCTGCATCGCGACGCTGGCGTCATGCTCGGCACGCTGCGCGGCCGCTATCTGCGTCATGACGGCCCGGAGCATGTCATGGCGTTCGCGCCGACCCGTTCGGGCAAGGGCGTGGGCCTCGTCGTGCCCACCTTGCTCTCCTGGACCGGCTCGGCGGTCATCCACGATATCAAGGGCGAGAACTGGACGCTGACCGCCGGCTGGCGCGCGCGCTTCTCGCACTGTCTGCTGTTCAATCCAACCGACGCCGCCTCGGCACATTACAATCCGCTGCTGGAAGTCCGGCGCGGCGTCAACGAAGTGCGCGACGTCCAAAACATCGCCGACATCCTCGTCGATCCCGAAGGCGCGCTCGAACGCCGTAACCATTGGGAAAAGACCAGCCATTCGCTGCTGGTCGGCGCGATCCTCCACATCCTCTATGCCGAGGAAGAGAAGACGCTTGCGCGGGTCGCGACCTTCCTCTCGGATCCCCAGCGCAGCTTCGTCGCCACGCTCCGCCGGATGATGACCACCAATCACCTCGGCGACGACAAGAACCCCAAGGTCCATCCCGTTGTTGCCTCCGCCGCGCGCGAACTGCTCAACAAGAGCGAGAACGAGCGCTCGGGCGTGCTCTCGACCGCAATGTCCTTCCTTGGCCTCTACCGCGATCCGACGGTCGCCGAGGTCACCTCGCGCTGCGACTGGCGGATCGCCGACTTGATCGAGGCCAAGCAGCCTTTGTCGCTTTACCTCGTCATCCCGCCGTCGGACATCAGCCGCACCAAGCCGCTCGTCCGTCTCGTGCTCAACCAGGTCGGCCGCCGCCTGACCGAACGGCTGGACCAGCCCGGCGCCTCCGCCCGCCGGCACCAGCTTCTGATGATGCTCGACGAATTCCCGGCACTCGGCCGCCTCGACTTCTTCGAGACCAGCCTCGCATTCATGGCCGGCTACGGCATCCGCGCCTTCCTGATCGCCCAGAGCCTCAATCAGATCGAGAAGGCTTACGGCGAGCACAACGCAATCCTCGACAATTGCCATGTCCGGGTTGCCTTCGCGACCAACGACGAGCGCACCGCAAAGCGTATTTCCGATGCGCTGGGAACCGCGACGGAGCAGCGCGCCATGCGCAACTATGCCGGGCACCGTCTCGCGCCCTGGCTTGCCCATGTCATGGTCAGCCGCCAGGAGACCGCCCGCCAGCTTCTGACGCCCGGCGAAGTGATGCAGCTCTCGCCCGACGAGGAGATCGTGCTCGTCTCCGGGCTTGCGCCGATCCGGGCACGCAAGCTGCGTTATTTCCGCGACCGCAACTTCACCGCGCGCGTGACGCCCGCTCCAAAGCTGACGCAAGGCCGCTATCCCGATTGTCCGAAGCCGCGCGATGATGACTGGTCCGACCAAGTTCGCGGCATCGATGTCCGGCTGCATCAGGCCGAGGATACCGCGGGCGGCGAGGACGATGGCGGCATGCAGCAGCAGCGCCACCCCGGCCTTCCTGAGCAACCAGCCAAGAGCGCCGACACCGCCGAAACCCGCGATCCGCAACTCGTGCCCGACGATGATGATGTCGCGGCCGACAAGCGCGCCATGGACCAGGCGCAGGGCCTGAGCGCCGTCGCCCGCGGCTATGCGATCAACGAGGGCGCCCACCGCGACCTCGTGCCCGGCATGTGAGGCGGCGATGAAGATCCGCCAGAACCTCTATCTCGATCGCGAGATCGGCGACGCGCTCGAAGCGCTCTCCGCCGGCAATCGCGGCAACAAGAGCCATTTGGTCAACGATGCGCTGCGGGACTGGCTGGCGCGCCGGGGCACAAAGGAAATCGACGATCTTCTGAAGGTCCGCCTCGACCGGCTGTCGCGCGAACTCGACGGCGCTCGCCGTGACATCGACGTGCTACTGGAAAGTCTGTCGCTGTTCGTCCGCTACCAGCTGATGGTGACGGCGCCGCTGCCGGAGGCCGATGCCGCAGGCCGCGCCATCGGGCGTGACCGCTTCGAATCCTTCGTCGCCCAGGTCGGCCGCCAGATCGCAGCGGGTACACGCACGCTGGCGCCACCCGAAGCGAAGGGAGGTAGGTCGTAATGGCCATCGGATCCGATACTGTATCCGCGGATCGCCACCGCGCCATGCTGCGTACCGCGATGGGGCCGGCAATCGCTGCCGCGCTCTCCGATCCGCGCGTCATCGAAATCATGGTCAATCCCGACGGCGCACTGCGCGTCGATATTCTCGGCGAAGGCCGAGTCGATACCGATGTGAAGCTCGATGCACCCCAGGTCGAGCGGATCATCCGGCTGGTGGCATCCCATGTCCGGTCCGAGGTCCACGGCGAGCGTCCGATAGTGTCGGCCGAACTGCCGCCGCATGGACAAGGCGCCGGCGAACGCTTCGAAGGCATTCTGCCGCCGGTTTCGACAGCGCCATGCTTCTCGATCCGGAAGCCCGCGGCGCGGGTCTACACGCTCATGGACTATGTCACCGACGGCATCATGCCGACAGAAACCGCGCGCATGCTTTCTCTCGCGGTGGTCGATCGCCGGAACATCCTGATCGCCGGCGGGACCAGCTCGGGCAAGACCACGCTCGCCAATGCGCTGCTCGCCGAGATGGCGCATCTCGATGAGCGCGTGATCCTGATCGAGGACACCCGCGAACTGCAGTCGCCCGCCCGCGACACGGTGGCGCTGCGGACGCGGGCCGGTGCGGTCACGATGGGCGACCTGGTGCGCTCGACGCTGCGCTTGAGGCCTGACCGCATCATCGTTGGCGAGGTCCGCGGCGGCGAGGCACTCGACATGCTCAAGGCCTGGAACACCGGCCATCCCGGCGGAATCGCGACCGTCCACGCCAACAGCGCGTCTTCTGCGCTCTACCGGATCGAACAGCTCATCCAGGAAGCCGTCGTCACCGTACCGCGCCGCCTGGTCGCCGAGGCGATCAACCTGATCGTCTTCATTGCCGGCCGCGGCACCGCGCGACGCATCGAAATGATCGCCTGCGTCGCGGGCCTCGACCCCGATGGCGGCTACGCCGTCGTCGATCTCTCCCCAACCCCTGACAACACAGGAGACTGACATGCGCATCTTTCCCATTCCCAATCGTGACCGCTTTTTCCTGACCGGTCTGGCGCTTGGCCTTTCGCTCACCCTGACCCGCACGGCCCAGGCCAGCGGTTCCGGCATGCCATGGGAGCAGCCGCTCCAGCAGGTGCTGGAATCCGTGCAGGGACCCGTCGCCAAGATCGTCGCGGTGATCATCATCATAACGACTGGCCTGACGCTGGCGTTCGGCGAGACGGCGGGCGGGTTTCGTCGGCTGATCCAGATCGTCTTCGGCCTGTCGATCGCCTTCGCCGCGTCGAGCTTCTTCCTGTCCTTTTTCAGCTTCGGCGGCGGGGCACTCGTCGCGTGAGTCACATCGACAACGGTCATGTTGCTGGCTTCGAGGCGCCGATCCACGCCAGTCTGGGACAAGCCATCCTGCTCGGTGGCGCACCACGCGGCATCGCGATCGTCAATGGGACGATCGCGGCCGCAATCGGTCTCGGCCTCCAGCAATGGCTGGTCGGCATTGCGCTCTGGGCTGTTGGCCACAGCATCGCGGTGTTCGCCGCCCGCCGTGATCCCGATTTCGCGCCTGTGCTGATCCGCCACCTGCGCCAGAAAGGATATCTGGCATGTTGAACCTCGCCGAATACCGGTCGCGGGCCGACCGCCTCGCTGATCATCTCCCCTGGGCCGCGCTGGTGGCGCCCGGCGTCGTCCTCAACAAGGATGGCAATTTCCAGCGCAGCTTTGCCTTTCGCGGTCCCGATCTTGAAAGCGCGACCGAAGCCGAACTCGTTTCGGCCTGCGCGCGCGCCAATAATGTGCTGAAGCGCCTCGGCACGGGTTGGGCGCTGTTCTTCGAAGCAGAACGGCGCGGCAGCCAGGGCTATCCGGACAGCGCCTTTCCCGATGCCGCATCCTGGCTGGTCGATCAGGAACGGCGTGCCGGGTTCAAAGCCGAGGGCCAGCATTTCGAGAGCATCTATCACGGTACCCTGACATGGCTGCCGCCCGCCGACAGCAGCGATGCTGCCGGACGGAGCCTGGTCGAGCGGCCCGATGATGCGCAGGGCCGCGACTGGCGCGCAAGCCTTGCCGGCTTCATCGCCGAAACTGATCGCATCCTCGACCTTCTCTCCGGCTTCATGGCCGAAGTCCGGGCACTCGAGGATGCCGAGACGCTGACCTATCTCCACAGCACGATTTCCGATCGCAGCCATTCGGTGGCGGCACCCGAGACGCCAATCTATCTCGATGCGCTGCTCGCCGACACGCCGCTCGTCGGCGGGCTCGAGCCGAGGCTCGGCCGAACCCATCTGCGCACCTTGACCGTGCTGGGCTTCCCGAACCTGAGCCGGCCGGGAATCCTCGACGCGCTCAACCACCAGGATTTCGGCTATCGCTGGGTCACCCGCTTCATCGCGCTCGACAAGCAGGACGCGACCAAGGCGCTGACCAGGATCAGGCGGCAATGGTTCAACAAGCGCAAGTCGATCACCGCGCTGCTGCGCGAGGTGATGTACAACCAGCCGGTCCAGCTTCTCGACACCGACGCCGACAACAAGGTGGTCGATGCCGATCTCGCGCTGCAGGCGCTCGGCGGCGATCATGTCGCCTTCGGCTACCTTACCACCACGATCACCGTCGCCGATACCGACCGGACGCGGGTGGAAGACAAGGTCCGCGCGGTCGAGCGGATCGTCAACGGCCTCGGCTTCACCTGCGTTCGCGAGAGCCTGAACGCGGTCGAGGCCTGGCTGTCCTCGCTCCCCGGCCAAGCCTATGCAAACGTCCGCCAGCCGCTGGTCCATACGCTGAACCTCGCCCATCTCATGCCGCTGTCTGCGGTCTGGGCGGGGCCGCCGGAGAACCGTCACCTCGGGGCGCCTCCGCTGCTCCATGCGCAGACCAGCGGATCGACCCCGTTCCGCCTGTCGACCCATGTCGGCGATGTCGGACACATGCTCGTCGTCGGGCCGACAGGCGCCGGCAAGTCGGTTCTGCTCGCACTGATCGCGCTGCAGTTCCGGCGTTACGCCCGCTCGCAGGTTTATGTCTTCGACAAGGGCTTCTCGGCGCGCGCGGCGGTGCTGGCGATGGGCGGCGCGCACCATGCCCTCGGGCTCGGCGCGGAGGGCGGCCCTAACGGCGAGGATGCCCTGGCGTTCCAGCCGCTGCGCCGGATCGACGATGCCGGCGAACTCAGCTGGGCGGCGGAATGGATTGCGGCGCTGCTGGCGCATGAAAAGGTCGTGGTCACGCCCGAGGTCAAGGACGCCGTCTGGTCGGCGCTGAACAGCCTCGCATCGGCGCCCCCGCAGGAACGCACGCTCACCGGGCTCGCCATGCTGCTCCAGTCGAACGCGCTTCGCACCGCGTTGACGGCCTATACGCTCGAGGGACCCTATGGCCGCCTGCTCGACGCGGCCGAGCAGCATCTCGCGCTGGCCGATGTCCAGTGCTTCGAGACCGAGGCGCTGATGGGGCAATCCGGGGTAGTCGCCCAGGTGCTGACCTATCTCTTCCACCGGCTCGAGGAACGCTTCGACGGGCGGCCAACGCTGCTGGTGCTCGACGAGGCCTGGATCTTCCTCGACCATCCGCTCTTCGCCGCGCGCATCCGCGAATGGCTGAAGACGCTGCGCAAGAAGAACGTGGCGGTGCTCTTCGCGACGCAGAGTCTCGCCGATATCGCCGACAGCAGCATCGCTCCGGCCATCATCGAAAGCTGCCCACAGCGCATATTGCTCCCGAACGACCGCGCCATCGAGCCGCAGTCGCGTGCCGCCTACGAACGCTTCGGCCTCAACGACCGGCAGATCGAGCTGGTCAGCCGCGCCACCTCCAAGCGGCATTACTATCTGCAATCCGCGCGCGGCAATCGCCTGTTCGAACTCGGCCTGGGTCCGATCGCGCTGGCGCTCTGCGGCGCCTCCGATCCCGCCAGCCAGAAGCGGATTGACGGCATTCTCGCCGAGCACGGCGCGGACGGCTTCGCCGGTCACTTCCTGCGCTCCGCCGATCTCGCCTGGGCCGCCGACCTCATCGGCGAGTTTCCCGGCGCCGCCCGATCCACCGCTCCCCAACCTCCAGCCCCCGGAGAATGACCATGACCAGAATGCTGCCCTTCAAGAAGCCCCTCATCGCCGGAGTGCTCGGCTGTGCCGTCACCGGCGCGCTCACCCTCGCCACGCTGGCGATGAGCGACCCTGCCCAGGCGATCGTCGTCTTCGATCCGTCGAACTACAGCCAGAACATCCTTACTGCCGCGCGCACGCTCGAGCAGATCAACAACCAGATCCACATGCTGCAGAACCAGGCGCAGGGCCTCATCAATCAGGCGAAGAACCTGACTACGATCAGCTTTCCCGAGTTGCAGGCGCTCAAGCAGACCATGCAACAGATCGACCAGCTGATGGGCCAGGCGCAGGGCATCCAGTTCAAGGTCGCAAGCCTCGACCAGCAGTTCCGCTCGCTCTACCCCGACAGCTTCGCGCAAAGCCTGACCACCAGCCAGCAGGTGCAAAGCGCCCGGGCGCGGATGGATACCGCGCGCGCGGCCTTCGAACAGACCATGACCGTGCAGGCGCAGGTCGTCGAGAATATCGCCGCCGACCAGGCGGTGCTGACCGGCATCGTGGCGCGGAGCCAGAGTGCCGAAGGGGCGCTGCAGGCAAGTCAGGCAACCAACCAGCTCCTGGCGCTCGTCGCAAAGCAGCAGTTCCAGATCCAGACGCTGATGGCAGCGCAATACCGTGCAGATGCGATCGAGCGGGCGAACCAGTCGCAATCGCGCACCGATGCCCAGAGCGCTTCAACGAAATTCCTCGGCTCCGGCAGCGCCTACACGCCCCAATAGGCGCGGCCGGCCAGGGCGGCGGCGATCCTCCGCGCCTTTGTCGCCGCCGTCGCCGCGGGGTCGGGTTCGCGCTCCCCAGGACCGGGCCCCGCGGCATTTTCTTTGGACAGCTCCTCAGGACACAAGCGTATGGGCGATCTCAACGTCATCGATCAATTCATGGCAGCCTTCATCCGCTACATCGATAGCGGGTTCGGCCTGCTGGGCGGCGACGTCGGCTTCCTGACGCGCACGCTGATCGCGCTCGACGTCACGCTGGCCGGACTGTTCTGGGCATTGGGCGGCGAGGACAATGTGCTCGGCCGCCTGATCCGCAAGATCCTCTACATTGGCGCCTTCGCGTTCATCATCAACAGCTTCTCCACGCTGTCGGACATCATCTTCCGATCTTTTGCGCAGGCCGGGCTGACCGCCGGCGGCGGCACGATCACCGCTGCCGATCTGCTGAAGCCCGGTCGCCTTGCCGGAACCGGCTTCTCCGCCGCCTGGCCGCTGCTGCAACAGGTCAACCAGTATCTGGGCTTCACGACCTTCTTCGACAACTTCCTGACGATCGTGGTGCTGCTGGTCGCGTGGGTGATCGTGATCCTCGCGTTCTTCATCCTCGCCGTGCAGATGTTCGTCACCATCCTCGAGTTCAAGCTGACGAGCCTCGCCGGCTTCATCCTCGTGCCCTTCGCGCTGTGGAACCGCACCAGCTTCCTCGCCGAGCGCGTACTCGGCAATGTCGTCTCCTCCGGCATCAAGGTCATGGTGCTCGCGGTCATCGTCGGCATCGGCTCGAACTACTTCACCCAGTTTACGACTGCCCTTCAGGGCCAGGAACCCGATATCGGACAGGCCATGAGCCTGGTGCTGGCAAGCCTTGCTCTCTTCGGGCTCGGTATTTTCGGTCCCGGCATCGCCTCGGGTCTTGTCGCGGGCGCGCCGCAGCTGGGGGCCGGCGCAGCGCTCGGCACCGTGCTTGGCGCAGGCGGAGCCCTGTACCTCGGCGGTGCCGGAGCGGCCGGTGCTGCTCGCGGCCTTGCCGCCGCTGGCCTTGGGGCGGTGCGTGCGGGCACGGCGATGGGATCGGCAGCCTCGACCGCCTACACCCTCGGTCAGGAAGGCGCCGGCTCCTCCAGCATCGGCGCCGGGATCGGCGGCATGGCGAGCGCCGCGGCCGGCGCCGCGCGGTCACGGATGTCGGCCGCGCTGGGTCTTGGCGAGGCCGCCGAGTCCGGCCGCCAGGCCGCGTTCAACGCCATGGCAGGACGTGACGCATCCGCCGCCACGCAAACCCCGGATAGCGCTTCGTCCATGCCCGGATGGGCGCGGGCCATGAGGGCGCAGCAGAGCGCCCGCCATCACCGCCAGACCGCCATCCACGCCGTGCAATCCGGCGACCGTGGTGGTCACGGCGCAACCCCCGACATCAAGGAAAGGGAGGACTGATCCTCATGATCTCGAATTCGACATTTTTCAGGCGCGCCGTCCAGCGATATGGACATACACCTCAGCCCGAGACACCCTATCAACGCGCAGGCCAACTCTGGGACGAACGCATCGGGTCGGCCCGCGTCCAGGCACGTAACTGGCGGCTGATGGCCTTCGGCTGCCTCGGCCTCACCACTGCGCTTTCGGGCGGCCTGCTCTGGCAGTCGCTGCAAAGCCGCATCGTCCCCTATGTGGTCGAGGTGGACAAGCTTGGCGAGGCGCGCGCAGTCCACCCCGCCGACAAGGATTATCAGCCGACCGACCCGCAGATCGCTTGGTTCCTTTCCCGGTTTATCGAGCACGTGCGGTCGGTCACGCTCGATCCGGTACTCATGCGGCAGGATTGGCTTTCGGCCTATGATTTCACGACGAAGCGCGGGAGCATATTCCTGGGCGATTACGCCCGCGCCGCCGATCCGTTCGGTCATATCGGCGAGCGCACCGTTTCGGTGCAGGTCACCAGCGTGGTGCGTGCATCGGACAAGTCGTTCCAGATCAAATGGGCCGAGACCGCCTACGAGCGCGGAGCCCAGGCAGGCGCCTCGCATTGGACCGCGATCCTGACCGTCCAGATGGTGCCGCCGACCAGCGCCGATACGCTGAGGAAGAACCCGCTCGGCATCTACATAGATGCGATCGACTGGAGCCGAGAACTCGAGCCGGCCGGTTCGTCGCCACCGACACCCACGGCCGTTGCCCCGGAGCGTGCTGCGCTGCCGCCACCGGCAAGCATCCCGGCCGGATCGCCGCTCGATCCCAACCTCGGCGGCGCCACACATCAGGAGACCCAGCCATGAAAACCGACTTTCTCGCAGCGACGGCACTTGTCTTCGCGGCTCCCGCTACCGCCCAGACCACATCGACCGCACCTTCATTGCCCGCCAACTCAGCGTTGCAATCGGCAGTTGTCGTGACGCCGCCGAGCGGACCTGTCGCTTCGCCACCACCGAAGGCTACCATGCAGGTTCCGCGTCGTCGCCATATTCCACCGTCGCCAGCCGAACTGCGGGTCAGGGCCGCCAATCGCGCCGCGACGCTCGAACCGGCAACCGACGGCTATCTCAACGCAGTGCAGGTCTATCCGTACAGTGACGGCGTCATCTATCATGTGCTGACCGCACCCGGGCAGGTCACCGACATCGCACTCCAGCCCGGCGAGACGCTGGTGGCGGTGGCGGCCGGCGACACCGTGCGCTGGGTAATTGGCGATACCACTAGCGGTTCAGGTGAGAGCAGGCGCACGCATGTCTTGGTGAAGCCGTTCAACGCCGGGATCGCTACCAATGTGATCATCACCACTGATCGGCGGACTTATCATCTGGCGCTGACCAGCACCGTGCGCACGGCCATGTCGGCGCTCTCGTGGACCTATCCGCAGGACGCGCTGATCGCGCTCAAGACCGCGGCCGAAGCGGCGCGGGCGGCGCAGCCGGTGGCTTCGGGGCTTGCCGCCGACCGGTTGCATTTCGGCTATGCGATCACCGGCGACAAGCCGGCCTGGCGGCCGTTGCGCGCGTTCGATGACGGGCGCCAGACCTTCATCCAGTTCCCCGCCAGTCTCGGCGAAAGCGAGGCGCCCCCGCTGTTCCTGGTCGATGCCGAGGGCAATGCCGAGCTGGTCAACTACCGCTTGCAGGGCCACTACTATGTCGTCGACCGGATCTTCGATGCGGCGGAGTTGCGCCTCGGGCTCAAGCATCAGGACGTGGTGCGGATCAGCCGGACCGGTGAAACGGTCAGCCGCCGGAGGCCGTCGTGACCGAGGCGACGACGACACAGCCCGCCAAGCTCGATCCCGAGAGCCTGGCGCTCCGTTCGCGCCCACCGCGCGCGATCCGGTTCAAGCGTGGCGTCATCATCGCCATCGCGGCGCTGGGATCGGTCAGCCTCGTGGCCGTGACCTGGCTGGCGCTGAAGCCACGCCTGTTCCACCGCGCCGCAGGTCAGGAGGAACTGTCCCAGCCCGATCTGCGCCCTGCCAGCGATACGCTGAACGGCCTGCCGACGAGCTATGGCGACGTGCCCCGGCTCGGGCCACCGCTTCCCGGCGACCTCGGCAAGCCGATCCTCGATCGCCAGCAGCAACTTGCGACCCAGATCAACCCGAGCGACCAACAACGCCAGCAGGCCGAAGCGGCCGAGCGTGAGCGCGAGCTCGCCGAATTAAAAGCCGCGCGCGAGTCCGGTTTGCTGGTGCAGAGCCGGCAGGCGGCCACTGCCCTCGAAGCACCGACGGCCAGCGTATCTGCCGGAGAGAGTGCTCAGCCCAGTCTGCCGAAACTGGCGCTCGATCCGACGAACGATCCCAATGCGCAGGGGCGCAAAGAAGCCTTCGTCGGAAACCTCGATCCGCGCGGCGCCGTCAATCCCCATCTTTTAACGCCGCCGCCATCGCCCTACACCCTGTCGGCGGGCAGTGTGATTTCAGCGAGCCTGATCACCGGCCTGCGCTCCGACCTGCCGGGGCTGGTCACCGCGCAGGTCACCGAGAACACCTATGACAGCGCCACCGGGCGGATCCTGCTCATTCCGCAAGGCGCGCGGCTGATCGGCAGTTACGATTCGGTCGTGGCATTCGGGCAGAGCCGCGCGCTCGTCGTCTGGCAGCGGATCGTCATGCCCGACGGCGGTTCTATCCGGATCGACAATGTGCCGGCTACCGATCCGTCTGGATATGCGGGCCTGTCGGACAAGGTTGATTTTCACACCTGGGCCCTGCTTAGGGGCGTGGCGATATCGACCCTGCTCGGCGTAGGCGCGAACCTGACATTCACCGGCGAAAGCGATCTGGTCCAGGCGATCCGGGAATCCACGCAGCAGAACGTGTCCCGCGCCGGCGACCAGATCACATCCCGCAATTTGGCTGTCCAGCCGACGATCACGATCCGACCTGGCGCGCCGGTACGGCTGATTGTGCACCGTGATCTCATACTCGCACCGTGGCGCAATTAGGAGGAACACATGCCGGAACTCAAGCTCCCCAAGCTGCCGGACAGGACGGCGATCAAGCTGTCCATTGCCGTCACGCCAGACCTGCATCAAATGCTCCAGGATTATGCCGCGCTCTATGCAGAGTCCTATGGGCGCGAAGAGCCGATTGCAGAACTCATCCCAGCAATGCTGGCCGCATTCCTCGAAAGCGACCGGGCCTTCCTGCGCTCGCGGCGTGTCCCGGTGCGATGATGATCGCCTACGCTTCCCGCACGGGGACACGCCGCAATCTGGACGCCCTGCGTGCCGCCGGATGGCGGCTGATGGTATCGGCACGCGGTGTCCTTCGCACTGAAGGATTCCGCTACGCGCTCGACAACGGCGCGTGGACCTCGTTCCAGCGTGGCGAGCCCTTTCATGTCGCCGCGTTCGAGAGGGCCGTCGCGCGGCTTGGAGCGGATGCCGACTGGATCGTGGTGCCCGACATCGTCATGGGCGGTCTCGCCTCGCTGCAATTCTCGCGTGGTTGGCTCGACCGGCTTCGGCGGCGTCGGGCACTGTCTGGCGCGACCTTTCTGATCGCAGTCCAGAACGGCATGAAGCCCGCGCATGTCGGCGGTATGCTAATCTTCGTCGGCGGCGACACGCGCTGGAAGTTGGCGACAATGGCCCAGTGGGCGCGCCTTGCGCACGCGCACGGTGCGATCTGCCATGTCGGCCGGGTCAACAGTGCGCGGCGCATCCACCTGTGTGCGGCGGCGGGCATCGACAGCTTCGACGGATCGGGCGTCTCGCGCTTGGCATCCGCTCTGCCGCCGCTCGATCTTGCCCGGCGGCAGGTTGACGTCGAGGGCTGGCTGGCAGGAAGGATCACACTATGACGCTCAATTGCCTGCGATCACGGCCATGACGAGATCGCCGACCATCGAAGAGCACAGACGGGCGAGGCAGGAAGCCCTCGCCGCTCTGGAGACATTGCCGACCGAGCCGATCAGCGTGCGGGTCTCCACGGCGGTGAAGCTTACAGGCATCCCCCGATCGACGCTTTACGAGTTGATCAAGTCGGGCGAGATCGAGACCGTCAAGATCGGAAGATCGACATTCATCCCCTATCGCTGCCTGAGGCGGCTGGTTGAAGGCTGAAGCAACAAATTGTCGAGGGCGTACGCGCGGCGACGCAAAAAAATGTTCCCGATCGGGAATGAATGCGGCGGCGAAAGATCGATAGGAGCGTCATATTCCCGATCGGGAATATGGATAGTCATCCTCTCGCCAAGATCGTTTGGGAAGAACGCAAGACATAGAGGACTGCAGTGGAACGAACTCGCCGCCGCCTGCGATGACAACAATATCGTCCGAGTTTCTTCCGTGCTTATTTTTCCGCGCAGGAGTTCAGGATCGGCGTCATGACTTTCACATGCGCGTCGATACGCTCGAGCACCTTCGCAGGGACGACTGCGCGCTCCGGCAGATGCCACCAACATTCGTTAACGAGGGCGACCGTCTCTACCACGGCTTGGAGAACCGCCGGCTCGGGCAGCCTCGCGCGGTTTGCGAAGGATTTCCAGCGAGGTGCTGAAAGCGCCTTGAACGACCGTTCGCCGCCAAGCGACAGCGCCATGCTGTCTGTGGGAATGTAGGGGATGGTCGATAACACGTCGTAGATCGGCGCGAGAGCAGGCGTACTGCTGTCATCACGATAGATCAGCGACCAGTTCTTCAGGTGCATGTCGCCATTGCCGGTCACCACCGCCAGCGCGAGCCGGCGCACGAATTCGAGCGCGGCAGCAGGGGAAACCGCCGCGTTCACGGCGGCGGCCACATCGTGATAGGCCCCCCCCTCATATTTGCGGGAGGGATAGACGCCAAACACCTGGGCGAAGTCCTCGATGTGGATTCTCTCACCCTGCGGGCCACGGTCGAAACGCCTGATGAGAAGAACCTTGCCTTCCGACAGCGTGTCGAAATCTTCCGGTATTCCCTCAAAATCGGATTTCTCGACCAGTTCGCGCTCGGGCACATCCATGCCGATCGCGGCCGCCAAGGCGAGATTGGCAAACTCGTTCTCGGACACACCAGGAAATGCCGTGGAGGGGAACTTCGCGATATATTGCCCCTGGCCGTCATCGAGCGGAAGCGTCAGTCCTCCCCCCTTGCCGGTGTTCTTCATCACCGACAGCTTCATCTGCACGCCCGCGAGCGAAAAACGCGCCTTCGGCTTTCCCTTCACACTATCCTGCAACGTTACTTTCGTGCCGTCAGTCGGCAGGACACGGACAGCTCCCGGCAAATCCGCGCCGAGCGCCGTCAACAGGTCGAAATCATTGCCCGGACGGACGGCGCCTGCATGATGCTTTTCCATCGCCTCGCGCAGCTTGTCCTCTGGCAGCAGGTTCGCAAAGAAGGGCGGCAATGCCCCGCTCACCGGCTTTGGATCCTTGCGCAAGCCCCCGGTGGCCGCGCGGAAGGACAGGCTGAGGATCGGTACACCGCCAGTTGTCCGATAGGCCTCTTCAAAGCTGAACGCATTGAAGTCACCGGGTGTCCTGACGATCACACCGACCTTCAGCGCATTCAGGAACACATCTAGGGACTGGATCGCCTGAGGTGCGTGAGACGTTTGAGCCATGATATTCGTCTTCAATCGGGGTGTGAGACAAAGGCGGGCAGGTCGTCGTCGTCATGCGGACGTAACAACGCCCGGACGGCCGGGACCATCGCTTGCGGCACCAGCATCATCTCCAGCCCAAGCGCACGAGCGACATTCATGAGCGTCGTGGCACGCGCAGCAGCAATGCCCGTTTCGATATCGCGATAGCGTGGACGGGATATGCCAGCCAGATCGGCCACCTGCTCTTGCGTCAATCCGGCGGTCAGCCTCGCCTGCCGTAGGAGTTCGCCTAGTTCGCGCAGGGTTTCGGATTGAGCACTCACTATGATCCCCATACGATTCAAAATGAAATCACATGAAGCGTCTACATATCTTTCTTCGGCCAGCACGTCAAATTGAGTGATCCCTTTTCATATCATATCGACCAATGAGATACGTAAACGAGTCATCGCCGATGGCATGGTCGTTTCGGGAGCGGAGAGAGGTGCAGACCGTTGTGGGTTTCGGCGGGGCCATTGGTCGAGACCGTCCGTCACCTTCCTGCCATCATTCACCAAGGTTCAAGAAATACCGCGTGCGCTTCAGTTCGCCCTGCTTGCGCAAAGCGTGACGGTGGCGGCGGAAACGACCCGCGCCTATCTCGACGCCTGTTCCTACGCCCATGCGCTCAATGTCGCGCAGGACAGCTATCGCGCCAGCAATGAAAGTCTGCGTCTGGTGACAGCGCAGGAGAAGGCGGGATCCGTCGGACGCTTCGATGTCGAGCGGGCTGCTGCTGCTGCGACCGCCCGCGCAGCCATTCCGTCGCTGGAGGCGCAGCATCAGGCTGCCCTGTTCGAACTCGCCGCGCTGCTGGGCAGTACGCCTGCCGACATTCCCCTTGCTGCACAGCAATGCACGAAACCACCCGCCGCAGTGGCATTACCGGTGGGCGACGGCGCATCCCTGTTGCGCCGTCGCCCAGGCCTGCGGCAGGCTGAGCGGCAGCTGGCGGCAGACACCGCGCGGATCGGTGTGGCTACGGCCGCGCTTTATCCCAAGATCAGCTTGGGCGGATCGGGGAATTTCTTCCGCAACGATAGCGTGCGTGGCAATGATAGTCTCAGCTTCTCGGTCGGGCCACTACTCAGCTGGAGCTTCCCCAATGTCAGCGTCGCGCGTGCCCGCATCCGTCAGGCGGAGGCGCAGGGCGACGCCTCATTGGCTGCCTTCGACGGGGCCGTCATCACGGCGCTCAAGCAGGTGGAGCAGGCGCTCAGCAATGTCGCGCGCGAACAGGAAAGACTCTCCATACTAGGAGAAGCGCGGACCCGTTCCCAGCGCGCCTTCGATTTTGCCACTGCGCGTTATCGCGCGGGGTCTGTCGGTCTTCTCGATGTGTTGGTCGCGCAGACGGCACTGCTGGACGCGCGGGCCGCGGAAGCGGCCTCGCTCCAGCGCCTGTCATCGTTGCGTGTCGACCTTTTCAAATCCCTCGGAGGTGGTTGGCGGGATATTGAGGCATAATCGGGCGCGCGATGGCAACAGCAGGCGCACATCAGCACCTGCCTTCAGTTCAATGAGCATGTCCCATGCTGGATCGCCAAAAAGCTGGGGAGAGCCAAGCAATTGCTCGTGCCTCTGCCTGCGGCGTACGGTTCGCCTCGCATTATCCAACGCGGTCCGCCTAACTCCCAGAACGCACCCGTGCGGTGTTTTGGATAGATGGCTCGATTGCATGCCGTCATGTGAACGAGCCTTAAACTCTCAAGTGACCGGCACAAAACCGTTACAAGTCCAGTTGGGTTCAAACCATCACGATAGATCCCAAGGATCTGTAACGGGCGGTCGATGCTGACAAGCTCCAGAGTGGTCTTAAGTCCATCTGATGTCGCGGCTTCATTGGGCTGTGAGTACCAGGCCATTTCAATCGATCAGATCAAGGTGGAGGCATTTGGCTTATGCTTGTCGCATCGGTGGCCAATTAATTCCGTTTTATTCCACGCGGTGGCTTGAAATGCATGAAGGCAAGGTCCATTTAATCTCATATCTTCTTCGACCTGATGGCTCGTCCAGATATGACGCAATTGCCCTCTTGAGCAATTGTCGCTGATCATGGCGTCAATATTTCAGCCGCGACCCGGTGCTTTTGATCCGGCAGACTAAGGATCATGAATGCTAATTCGGGCTGGATATGATATCGCCTTTGCGGCCGAAGAGGCCGTGCCGATGCTGGCCATGCTCAGCATCCACCCCAGCCGGAACCGGGATCTTCGCAGCGCCCAGCGGATATTCACCCAGCCCGATGTGGCCGCCTATGACTATGTCGATGGGTTCGGCAATATCTGCACACGGCTGACGATGCCGCGGGGTGGCATCGCCATATCCTGCGGCTTTGTGATCGAGGACAGCTTTCTGCCCGATGTCATCGCATCGAGCGCCATGCAGGTACCGTTGGAGCAAATTCCCGACGATGCTTTGCACTTTCTGCTGGGTAGCCGCTATTGCGAGACGGACCGCCTGTCCGATCAGGCTTGGGCGCTTTTTGGCCGCACGGCACCCGGCTGGTCACGGGTTCAAGCAATTTGCGATTATGTGCATGAGCATATCCGCTTCGACTATATGGCCGCGCGATCGACACGCACGGCATGGGATACAAACGAAGAACGCGTCGGCGTCTGCAGGGACTATGCGCACCTCGCCATGGCTCTCTGCCGTTGCATGAACATCCCCGCGCGATACTGTACCGGCTACATGGGCGACATGGATTTGCCGGCCCTTGTTGGCGACATGGACTTCTCGGCTTGGTTCGAGGTCTATCTCGACGGCACATGGTACACGTTCGATGCGCGCCACAACCGTCCCCGGCGTGGCCGCATCCTGATGGCCCGCGGGCGGGATGCGGCTGACGTGGCGCTGACCACGACCTTCGGCACTGCAAGGCTTACGCGCTTCGACATCTACACCGACGAGGATCGCCTCGGGCATATTGTGCCCTGATATTCAATCAGCCAGGAGACTGCGAATGGCCAAGAGCCAGAAGAGATCGAACCGCGAAGTACGCAAGCCCAAGGCCGAAAAACCGGCAAGACTAATGCGTCCAATCCATCGACCAAGCCCGGTGTCGTCGGTATCGTGACATTGAAGAATTGATGATGCGACACACGTTTACACAGCGTGGCGCGGTGAAGCTTTCCGATGGGGGAGGCCAGCCGCCAGAGCCGCGTGACAAAGCTCGCCCTGGAAAGGCTGGGCGTATCGGCCGCTATCGCTTTTCTCAAACGATCACCTGGACGATCTTTCGGGCCGACCGATCCAGATTGCCATGGCCAGCGAGGGGGGGCTCCAGTCCATCGAGCGACTACTGGTTAAACGCCCGTGATCGCGAGATAGCCATCAACATCGTTGGCGCTAGGCGCTCGCCGCTGCCAGAATAGTATCGGCCAGTCGCTGCGCCCAGCTAGACTGGCCGGCTTGGGTCGAGATCATGTCCTGCCGGACTTCGATCTCGGCATAGCGCAATGCGCGCGAAATGGCGTGGCGGGGTATGGTATAGTCGGTGTCGTCCATTGCGTAGGGCGCATTGTCGCCGACTGTGATATCGCCCCGTTGCGCCAGGGCATGCAGCATAGCCACCGCCATGTCGATGCGACCATGCCAATACAGGATACCGATATCCCAGGGCCGGGTCATACCGTTCATGATCGGCGTAAAGCTGTGCAGTGACAGCAGGATCGTTTGGCGACCGGCCGCGAGGCGCGCGTCGATGATGGCTTCGAGCGCGGCGTGATAGGGCCGATGAATCTCCTCGATCCGCGCCTGCCGCGCGACCGCGTCCAGTCCTTCGTTGTCCGCGATAGTGATGCCATCGGACACCGCCGGCATCGCGTCCGGCCGATCTGGATCGCGGTTGCAATCGATGACGAGGCGCGAATAGGTCTGATGCAGAAAAGGCGCGTCGAGCAACAGCGCCAGTTTCCGTCCCATGCCAAGCACGCCGATATCCAGCGCAATGTGGCGAGTCCGATCGGCAGGCCCCAGTCCCAGGTCGCCGAGCGCGCTGGGAATGGCCGAACCGGCATGATCGCCGATCAGCAGGAACGGCGCGGCGCCCCCTGCGTTAAACAGAGTGAACGGCGCCGGATCATCCGGGCCCAACAGTCCGTCCACTGCGCGCCCGACCGTCAGGATCCCATTCCATGCCATTGCTGACGATCCGCCATGTCACTGACTATCGCTACAAGGCGCCGGTATCGCTGGGTGAACATCGCATCATGATGCGCCCACGCGAGGCGTTTGACCAGCATTTGCTGTCTGCTCGCCTTGATATCGATCCCAAGCCCAGCGAATTGCGTTGGCTGCATGATGTGTTCGGCAATTCGGTGGCGATGGCCCTGTTCGAGCGGCGGACGTCGAAACTGACCGTCACGAGCGAGACGACGCTGGAACATGCGCCTCTGGCGCAAGGGCAGGTCGACGTCGAACCCTATGCGCGGCTGTTTCCGTTCACCTATTCGTCCGAGGACATGCCCGATCTGCTCCGGTCGATCGAGCGCCAGCATCACGACCCCGAACGGATCGTCGACAACTGGGCGCGCGGTTTCGTCAGCAATCATGGCGATACGGAGACCGTCGCCCTGTTGACGGCCATCGCGACCGGCATCAAGCGCGATTTCACCTATGTGCCCCGGCACGAAAAGGGCACCCAGTCGCCGATCGAGACCTTGAGGAAGCGGCAGGGCACCTGCCGCGACTTCGCCGTACTGATGATCGAGGCGGTGCGCGCGCTCGGCTTCGCCGCGCGGTTCGTGTCGGGCTATGTCTACAATCCCTCGCGCAAGGAAGACGTCCTGGGCGGCGGCAACACCCATGCCTGGGTGCGGATCTTCCTGCCCGGTTCGGGCTGGGTCGAATTCGATCCGACCAACGGCATCATCGGCAATCGCGGCCTGATCCGCGTCGCCATCGCGCGCGATCCCTATCAGGCCTTGCCATTGTCCGGCACCTGGTTCGGCTTGCCCGCCAGCTATCTGGGCATGGACGTCACCGTCGATGTCTCTCGCGCCGATCCCGCCAAATTCCCGCGCTCTTCCCATGGCGCCATCAACAGCCGACCCGTCGGCTCTTCAGGAAAGTGACATGCATGCTGATCTGTTGCGGATATGACATCAGCTTCCAGGCCGAGACCCGAACCGCGATGATGGCGATGCTGAGCCTGCATCCCTCGCGCCATCAGGACCTGCAAACGGCGCAGAGGCTGACGATCAGCCCCGACATTCCGCTCTATCATTATGAAGACGGTTTCGGGAACCTGGCCACGCGCCTCACCGTTCCGCCAGGCGGCGTCACACTGTCCTGCGATTTCGTGATCGAGGACAGCGGCGCGCCGGATCGCCGCGCGCCGACGGGGCCGCAGATGCCGGTGGAAGATCTGCCGGACGATGTGATGATCTTCCTGCTCGGCAGCCGCTATTGCGAGACCGACCGGCTGATGGACGTCGCCTGGGCCAATTTCGCCCATTATGGGACGGCCAGCGAGCGTGTCGATGCGATCGTCGATTTCGTCCACAATCACATCGAGTTCGGCTATCATCATGCACGGCCTGACAAGACCGCCTGGAATGGCTATCAGGAGCGGCAGGGCGTCTGCCGCGATTTTGCCCACCTCGCCATCACGTTGTGCCGGTGCATGAACATTCCGGCCCGTTACTGCACCGGCTATCTGGGCGATATCGGCATTGCGCCGGTGGACGCGCCGATGGATTTCAGCGCCTGGTTCGACGTCTATATCGATGGCCAATGGTATACGCATGATGCCCGCCACAACCGTCCCCGGATCGGCCGCATCCTGATGGCGCGCGGACGTGACGCCACCGATGTCGCATTGACCACGGCCTTTGGTCCGGCGACGCTGACCCTGTTCGAGGTCCATTGTGACGAGGTGCAATCGATTGACTGATCTCCCCGTCCTGTTGCGGCCATGGGACGGTCCGCTCGGCGCGCCGCCCTTCGCGCAGGTGCGGCCCGAAGATTTCCCGTCGGCTTTCGATACGGCCATGGCGTGGCATCGTGCCGAGATCGCGGCGATCGCCGACCAGTCCGCCGCGCCGGACTTTGACAACACGATCGCCGCGCTGGAACGGTCGGGCGAGGCGCTAGCGCGCGTGCGCCGGCTTTTCTGGACACTGTCCTCCACGCAAGCGACGCCCGACATTCGCGCAATCGAGGGCGACATTGCGGCGCGGCTGAGCGCTCATTCCACCAAAATCGGCCATGATGACAGGCTCGCCGCGCGGATCGCGGCGGCTCATGCGGGGCGGTATGACGCCGGCCTGAATGACGCGCAGATCCGGTTGGTCGAAACGACCCATGCCGGTTTCCTTCGCAGCGGATCGATGCTGGAACCGGCGCAAAAGGCGCGCTTCGCGGCCATCGACGCACGCCTTGCCGCTCTCGCCGTGCAGTTCGGGCACAATGTGATGGCCGCGACCGGCGCCTGGATACTGGACCTGGACTCGGATGATCTCGCCGGCCTGTCGCCCGGGCTGTGCGCGGCGTCCGCCGGGCGCGCCACGGCGAACGGTGCGCAAGGCCGCTATCACTTTACGCTCGACCGCACGGACTATGAGAGCTTCCTGACCTTCTCGGCGCGGCGCGACCTTCGCGAGCGATTATGGCGCGCCTTCACCGATCGTTGCGACGGTGACGCTCACGATAACTGGCCGGTCATTGCCGAGACGCTGGCTCTGCGGCGCGAGCGCGCCACTCTGCTAGGCTATGCCGATCACGCGCACTATGCTCTGGAAGACAGCATGGCGAAGACGCCCGATGCCGTCCAAGCGCTGCTGATGCAGCTTTGGAAGCCGGGCAAGCGCCGCGCTGCCGAAGAAGTGGCTGGATTGCAGGCGCTGATCGACCGTGAAGGCGGCGGCTTTGCACTCGCACCCTGGGATTGGCGCTATTATGCGGAAAAGGTGCGCCGGTCCCGCTATGCGCTAGACGGGGCGGCGGTGGCGCAGCATCTGCGTCTGGACGCCATTCGGCAGGCGGCGTTCGATACGGCCGCAATGCTCTATGGCCTGCGCTTCATCCGCCGCGCCGACATCGTCGGCTATCACCCCGACGTTTGGGCGTGGGAGGTGAAAAACGAAGAGGATGTGCCGGTCGGCCTGCTCTTCACCGACTATCTTGCCCGGCCGGAAAAGCATGGCGGCGCCTGGATGGGCAGCCTGCGCGTGCAGGAAAGCATGGACGGCGACGTGCGGCCGATCGTCTATCTGGTCGCCAATTTCGCCGCCGCGCCGCCGCCCGACACTGCCCGCCTGTCGATCGACGAGGCGCGCACGCTCTTCCACGAATTCGGCCATGCTTTGCACGGCTTGCTGTCCCGCGTCACCTATCCCAGCCAGTCGGGCACCGCCGTCGCGCGGGACTTCGTCGAGTTCCCCAGCAAGTTCATGGAGAACTGGATCGTCAGCCGGGAGGTACTGTCGGGATTTGGCGTACCCGACGCACTGATCGCGGCGATCCATGAAGCGGAAGCCTATGGCCAGGGATTTGCGACGGTCGAACTGATCAGCTGCGCCCTGGTCGATCTCGCAGTCCACCGCGCGCCGGATGCCGCCGCCGATCCCCGCGCCTTCATCGATGCGGAACTGAACAGGCTCGGCATGCCACGGGAAATCGGCCTGCGGCACCGCTTTCCCTGTTTCACGCATATCTTCGATGGCGGCTACGCCAGCGCCTATTACAGTTATGCCTGGTCCGAGGCGCTGGACGCCGATGCCTTTGAGGCCTTTGTTGAATCCGGCGACATATTCGACACGGGCCTGGCGCATCGCTTCAAGCAGGAAATCCTAGAACGGGGCGACAGCCGTGACCCCATGGCCTCATTTCATGCTTTTCGTGGTCGCGCTCCCGATCCAAAAGCCCTGATGAGGGCACGGCATCTGTTATCCGGCTGATTTGAGGCGGATCCGCTGTTCTATTGTTTCTCGCGTTTCTTCAGCCGCCGGGCATTGGCCGTCGCCGTCTTGTGGATCGGTTCCAAGGTCACTGCTGCCATGCGCGAAACCGCATCGATCGACCGCAGCGCCTGGCTGCGGCCCTGAAGCATCCACAAGGGATTGCCTGACAGCATCGCCGCCGCCATCGCTTGCCCTTGCGACAGGAACGCCTGATGCATGACAGCTATGTTCTGCGTCAGCGCCGCCCCGCTTTGCGTAAAGGCCTCGATCTTCTCCGGCACCATGCGCGACAGTTCGCGATAATCGCCGGTCAGGGGAGACCGACCGGCATTGCAAATAAGGATGGTTCGGGCATCGATGACACGCTGCGACGTCAGGAGCGTCTCCGTCGCCTTCATCCATGTCCTTTGCAGGTCGAAGCCGATTATGAACATTTGCGACCAGGTCGCGAGCGGTGAGGTCGTCTGCGGCGCGCTCATGCGAGCGTCCGCAGCGCGGGTTCGCGTGCATAATATCGCAATGCTGCCGCCTTTACGAAGGCCTCGCCTGTTCCGACCACGCCTTCGTCCGGCTCGACGCCCGCCTTGTCCAGCAGCGGCTTGGCGGCGTCGCTCGCGCCGATCGCCTTGAGGTGGCCGAAGGCATCCATCGCGAACTGAACGGCGGCCGCCTCCTTCACCAGCGCGGCGCATCCTTCTTGTGACAGGATGATCGCGACCGCGTCGAAAATCTGGCTCGGCGACCCGGCCAGCTGGCCATCGGCCTTGCGCATCTTGCCGTCGGACAGTTTGGCGCCGCTAACCTTGGGCGCGACGACCAGGGCCTTGCCCCCGGCCTTTCCGATCGCCGCGATCAGGCTGTCCAGTTCCTGCGCGTCGGTGCCATCCGCGATCAATATGCCGATCGCCCGGCCCTCCAGCGTGGTCTTCATATTCTTGTGGATCGAAAGCGCATCGGAGGACGCCATGTCTACCGGCGCCTTTGCCGCCGGCGCGGCCTTGGGCAGTGCGATGCCCAGTCCATCGGCGACCCGCTTCGCCAGATCCTCATCGACGTTGCGCAAATTGGCGACCAGGCGCGCTGGCACCTGGTCGAGATCGGCCACCTTCGACAGCTCGAATACGAAGGAGGAGGCGATATGGGCCTGTTCATTCTTGGTCTGCGATAGGTAGAACAGCCGCGCTTGGCTATAATGATCGGCGAAGCTTTCCGCGCGCACCCGCAGCTTCTCGCCAGCTTCCTCTTCACCTGAAAATGCGGTCGATGTCGCAAAGCCGCTTTGCGGACTTTCGCGAGGACCGCCGTTCTCGCCATGGTCGGAAAGGCTGTTGGGTTCGTAGTTGGCCCGGCCTTGGGGCACCGCCATCTGCATGTGCCCGTCGCGCTGGAAATTCTGGAACGGGCAGCGTGGCGCGTTCACCGGAATCTGGTGGAAATTGGCCGTGCCCAGCCGGGACTTCTGCGTATCGAGATAGGAGAAGAGCCGTCCCTGAAGCAGCGGATCGTTGGAAAAATCGATGCCCGGTACGATATTGCCGGGGCAGAAGGCGATCTGCTCGGTTTCGGCAAAGAAATTGTCGACATTGCGATCCAGCACCAGCCGGCCGATGATGCGCACAGGCACGTCCTCCTCCGGGATCAACTTGGTCGCGTCGAGCACATCATAAGGCTGGGTGTCGGCAAAGGCCTTGTCGAAGACCTGGATGCCAAGTTCCCATTCGGGAAAATCGCCGGCATCGATCGATTCGAACAGGTCACGGCGATGATAGTCGTTGTCGGCCGCCTGCAGCTTCAGCGCCTCGTCCCAAATGGTCGATTGCAGGCCGAGTTTCGGCTTCCAGTGGAATTTGACGAAATGCGTCTTGCCGGCCGCGTTGACGAGCAGGAAGGTGTGGACGCCGAACCCCTCCATCATGCGCAGGCTGCGCGGCAGGGTCCGGTCGGACATCGCCCACATCAGCATGTGCGTGGTCTCGGGCATCAGGCTCGCCCAGTCCCAGAAGGTGTCGTGCGCGCTGCCGGCCTGCGGATAGCCGCGGTCGGCCTCCATCTTCACGGCATGGACCAAGTCCGGGAATTTCATCGCATCCTGGATGAAGAAGACGGGGATATTATTGCCGACCAGATCCCAATTGCCTTCGCGCGTGTAGAATTTTACCGCGAAGCCGCGCACGTCGCGCGGCGTATCTACTGACCCCGCGCCGCCCACCACGGTCGAAAAGCGCACGAAGACCTCGGTCTTCTCGCCTTTGGTAAAGAGCGCCGCCTTGCTGAGGTCGGAAATATCGTCGGTTGCTTCGAAATAGCCGTGCGCGCCCGTCCCGCGGGCATGAACGATGCGTTCGGGTATACGCTCATGATCGAAGTGGAAGATCTTTTCGCGGAGGACGAAATCCTCCAGCAAGGTAGGGCCGCGCGTGCCCGATCGCAGGCTGTTCTGATTGTCGGAAACGGCGATGCCCTGATTGGTGGTGAGGATGGCATCGGCGCCGGCGCCCCTGGCCGCCGTCTGATGCGTTTCTCCACCCTGTGAAGGCGACGTGTTTGAAGTGCGGTTGGCCATCGGGCGTCCTTTTCATGATGGGATGTCTGGTCGGCGCGGCGGACACCGGCCTTCGATCATCCAAACGTCCGAAAAGCAGGTCCGTCCCTGTTGCGGATCATTCTCAGGTCAGACTGATCTGCATCAGCGGAACCCAGGTCGATTGCCATGCCGTTCCCTCATTGTCGGACGGGGTGGGGAGGCAGTGTGGATCTTCGAGCAGCTTCAAGTGGCAGTCCGCTCCACCAGCGTGGCATTATCGTCGTGACAACGGCCAATGGCAGCGGCCAGCCTTTCCCCGACCACTTCGCCCATGTCGTGCGCGCTTGTTATGCCCTGGATGAAAGGGTGGCGGCCCATGAGGAAGGGCAGGCTGAGACAGAAGATCTGGTCCTCGGGAATGTCTTCGGAAATCGGATGAAACGCATCGTCTATGACGATGCCGCGCGACGGACTGTCGCCATTCGCCGGATTGACGTCGCGGATCACGCCCTGGCGGCGGAGTGAAGGGAAGGGAAAATCCTTGGCGCGGAGCGAGCGCTGGCCCATGGCCTCGATGAACACGGGATAGTGCGTGCGTTCGCCGTCCTTTATGAGGGTGGCGCCGCCTTCGAGGGTGTGGCTGTCCACGCGGTACTGCTCGCCCACCGCGATCACGTCCAGTTTTCCCGCGCGATGCAGCGCCAGCATCCGCTTGACGGATTCGTGAGGCACTGTCGCATAGTCGTCGATGAACACAGGAGCGAGGAATCGAGAGAAGTGTTCGAATTCCTCATCGTTCAGATGTGGGACCAGCGTTTCCAGCACTTCGTGCATGCGCAGGATCGCGTAGCGCCAGGGGACGGTGTAGCGGGCTTCGTAATTGGCCTGGGCCTCGCGAAGGTTGCTTTCCGCCCACGCGAATGTCGGCGTGGCCATCCGCTCGGCGAAATAGCGTTCGGCGAACCCCTCAAGGTCAAGCTGCGCCACTTGCAGCCTCCGCGCATAGTCCGGGTCGGCCTCAGTCAGCTCCTGCCTGAAGAGCATGTAGGCCCGGTTGAGAAGGTCGCCGCCACCGTCCTCCGCCAACCTTGCCATCGCCTCGCGGTTGCAGACGGCCAGCGGCTCGTAGGGAAGGGGGAAATAGAAGTCCGCTTCGGGCAGCAGGCCTTTGCGGGAAATCATGGTGATGGCGAAGGCGTCCGTCCCCGGCAACGGCGTGTAGGACAGCATATCGTCCGCCGCCTCGACGAATTCCCCATGCATCACCGCCAGAGCCACCGCAGCGTCGATAGCGCTGAGCGATGATCCCCGGATACAGACCGGGACGGGTGGGATGCCGGCCAGGGCGGAGGCTGGCCAGGGGCTGAGGAAATAGCCTGGGCGAACCTCCGGCTCGGCCGGCCACTGGTGGCCGGTGGCCAGCACGACATGGGTAAAGGCCTGTTCGAATGACGGGCCTCGCTTCGGCCTGACCGACAGCGTCATGCCGACGGGGCCGCTTGAGACGTCGATCACCTTGCAGTTGGTCCGGACAGTGACGTCGATCCCTTTCCTCCTGGCCCGGTCGATGAGCGCGTGGAGCTGATCGACGAAATATTCGCCGAGCGCGAGGCGGGGGTAGAAGGCGCGATCGTCGATTTCGGATGGTTCTATGCCCAGCCGGACAAGTCTCTCATTGGACTGACGACCGAGCCATTCGACCAGACTTTCGGCGAGCGGCGGGATCTCCACGCTGGATATGTTCGAAAGCATGGCCGGATCGTTCCAGCCCGGTCGATACGGCGTGCCGCGACCGACGCTGGCCTGCTCCTCGAAGATGGTGAGGCTGAAAGGTACGGACGCATGGTCGATAAGCGCATTGAGCGTATAGATCGTCGTCGGGCCGGCTCCGACGAAGGCGATGGTTGGGTTCATGCCTGCATAATGTCCGGCAATGTTGTTCGGTGCCGGGACCGACACGCAAATCGTGCTGATCCAGGTCAATGTCGATGGGACTTTTCTCGGCCGCCCGTCGTTAAGGGGTGTCGGCGTTGCCCCGGCGCCGTCCTTAATGACAGGAATTATCATGTCCGAGAACAGCCACGACATTTCCACCCTCAACGGTCTCATCGCCACCACCCTCGACAGCGTGAAAGGCTATAGTGAAGCCGCCAAGGAGAGCGAGACCGGCCGTTACGGCGCGCTGTTCACTTCGCGCGCAAGCGAGCGCCAGCAAGTCGCGACACGGCTGCAGCAGGAGGTCGCGACGCTGGGTGGCAAGCCCGAAGACGACGGCACCATCGCGGCGGGCGCCCACCGCCTCTTCATCAACCTCAAGGCGGCAGTTACCGGCCATGACGACAAGGCGATCGTCAACGAGGTCGAGGCCGGAGAAGACCATATCAAGGCTAAGTTCGAGGACGCGCTGGCGGATCGGGAACTGTCCCCCGCCGTCCGCTCACTGATCGAGACCGCCTATGCATCGGTCAAGGAAGGCCATGACGAAATGCGCGACCTGAAGCACGCGCTGCGGGATTGAAGAGGGTGGCGGGGGAAGCCCCCGCCCCCATCTATGGAGCAAGACAGCTATGGTTGAATGACGCTGGCTGTGATAGCCCTGCCTCCCTTGCGTACCGTGCTTATTGCGGGCTTCACCGCTTCCGAGTGTACGCCAATCCATATGATCAAGTCTCTTTCCCTGCTGCTGCGTCGTTCGTTTTGAACCCCTTGGGGTATCCGCCACGGTGGCGAAGCGGCTCAACGCTCGTTCGGCGGGCACAGGATTGCGCGCTATGCTGTTCGCGCATGGCTTCATCTGCATGAGTTTTTAATGAGAATCGTTGCATCACATACTCCAAGCGCTTATCTGGGGCGCAGGAGATATGACATGTCGGCTCTCAGCGAACTCAAGCGCCACCTGCGCCCCGGACAGGTTTACCGTCGCAAGGATCTCGCGCGCTGGTCCAACGCGGTCGATCGTCATGTCCGGCAACTAGTGGAGGAGGGGCGCCTCGAAAAGGTTTCGGCAGGTGTCTATATGGCGCCGCGTCAAACCAGGTTCGGGGCGGCGCCGGCCAAGCCCGAAAAGCTCGTCGAGACATTCCTCGGCGACGACCGTTTTCTGATGGTCTCGCCAAATGCGTTCAACGGGCTCGGAGTCGGTACGACGCAGCTCTATAACGAGCCGGTCGTCTATAATCGCAAGCGGCACGGGAAGTTTACCCTGGACGGGCGTGTCTATGATTTCCGGATGCGGCCGTCTGTACCCAAGCGGCTGTCCAAGGAAGTCCTGCTTGTCGATCTGCTGCACAATCTCGACCGGCTGCCGGAAGACAAATCGGCAGTGCTTCCGCGCGCCCTCGAGCGGGCGAAAGAAATGGACCGTTCGCGTCTCGCCAAGGCCGTCCAGGACTTTGGCTCGGCGCGGGCTGAGCGCTTGCTCGCGCCTGTTCTTGAACAGGCCTGACAGCGCACGAAATGTTGCTGCACGATCATACAGATTTCGACGATCTCCTGGCGGTCGTCTCGCGCGAGCAAGCGATCGATCCGGGACTGGTCGAGAAGGATTATTGGATCATGCACGCCCTCTGGGGCTTGCAGCCGTCGGGTTTTCGCTTTGAGCTCAAAGGCGGAACGTCGCTCTCGAAGGGGCATGGCCTTATCCATCGGTTCTCCGAGGACATCGACATCCTGATTAACCCCGACTTGGACGATCTCCCAATCGGCAAGAACCAGAACAAACCCGCCCATATAGAGGCACGCCGTACATTCTATGATGGCCTGTCGGCCAAGATCACGATCCCCGGCATAACTGAGGTCGAGCGCGACGAAGCATTCGATGATCAGCGCCTGCGCAGCGCGGGCATCCGCCTGCATTATGCCTCCCGCAATCTGTTACCGGAGGGCATCAAGGATGGGATTTTGCTGGAGGCCGGTTTCGATCAGGTGGCACCCAATCGGCCATGCCTGATCAGTTCGTGGGCCTATGACAAGGCGGCGGCAAGTGGCCTTCCTGATCTGACTGACAACCGGGCGTTCGACGTGCCCTGCTATGAATCTGGCTATACGCTGGTCGAGAAGCTCCAGACGATTTCGACGAAGTTCCGGCGGCACCTTGAGGATGGCAGCATGCCGCAGAACTTCCTCCGCCACTATTACGACGTCTACTGCCTCCTCGGCG
>Ga0207702_10000213_pt1 | contig 68574 bp, 72 predicted proteins | sample KBSCornC62_FD_184302 | JGI IMG/M metagenome (GOLD analysis project Ga0207702, IMG submission 184302) | Corn rhizosphere microbial communities from Kellogg Biological Station, Michigan, USA - KBS Corn C6-2 (SPAdes) (version 2) | ecosystem: Host-associated > Plants > Roots > Rhizosphere > Soil ...
CCTACCGTGGCCTCCGCCACAAGGCAGGTCTGCCAACTCGTGGACAGCGTACTCGTACGAATGCACGAACTCGCAAGGGTAAAGCAGTTGCAGTCGGTGGCGCACAACCTAAAGCAGCAAGTAAGACCTAGGAAAGGACTAGTATGGCAGAAGCAAAATCTACTTCAACCAAGAAGAAGCAACGCCGATCAGTCCCTGCTGGTCAGTTGCACATTCAGGCAACATTTAACAACACGATTGTTACATTTGCCGACACTAAGGGTAACGTACTCGCTAGCAGCAGTGCTGGTGCGTGCGGTTTCCGCGGTAGCAAGAAGGGTACTGCATACGCAGCCCAAATCGCAGCCGAAAAAGCAGCAGAACTCGCTAAGTCTGGCTACGGCCTCAGGACCGTTGACGTATTCGTTAAGGGTGTTGGCCTTGGTCGCGACGCAGCAATTCGCGCAATGAGCAATTTCGATATTGCCGTTAATAGCATTAAAGATGTGACTGGCGTACCTCACGGTGGCGTTCGTCCACGTAAGGCACGGAGGGCTTAAGCATGGCACGTGATACTTCCCCAATTGTGAAGCAGAGCCGCCGAGAAGGTGTTGCCCTGCATCCAAAAGCAGTCAAGATTATGGCTCGCAAGAGCGGTATTCCAGGCGAGCACGCTAACGGCCGCCGTGGCAAGCAGAGTATGTACGCGACACAGCTCCGCGAAAAGCAAAAGGTTCGCCGTATGTACGGCCTCCTTGAGAAGCAATTCGCTAAGCTTATGAACGAAGCTACCCGTAAGCCAGGCCTTTCTGGCGAGAACCTCCTTCAGCTCCTCGAGCTTCGCCTCGACAACGCTGTATACCGTGCTGGTTTTGCAACTAGCCGTCGTGGCGCTCGTCAGCTCGTAAGCCACGGTCACTTTGAACTCAACGGCCGCCGCGTTGACATTCCGTCAATCCGCGTAAAGGCTGGTGATGTTATTACCGTTCGCCCTAAGAGCCAGAAATCAGGTTACTTTGCACAGATCGAAGACATCTTCGGCAACACTGTTCAGGCACCTTTAAGCTGGCAGAAAAGCGATATCAAGAAGTTGAAAATTGAGATCACTGGTCTTCCAAAGCGCGATGAAGCTGAGGCAGACATCAATGAACAGCTAATCGTTGAGTACTACTCACGCTAAAAGGGTAAGGAGAGATAAGAAATGTCTAAAGTAATTCACAATCCAGCGCTTGCAAAGGTTGTCGACAATGACGCTACGTCTAGCACATTTGTGATTGAGCCACTTCACGCTGGCTACGGCAACACGCTTGGCAACAGCCTTCGTCGTGTTCTCCTTTCAAGCATCCGTGGTGGTGCAGTAGTTGCTTTCCGTATCGAAGGCGCTACTCACGAATTCACGACCGTCCCTGGCGTTCATGAAGATGTCGTTGACATCACCCTTAACCTAAAGGGCCTAAACTTCAAGGTTGAAACTGACGAGCCTATCGAGCTCCGCATCGAGAAAAAGGGCGCTGGCGTTATCACTGCTGGCGACATCAAGACTACTGCTGACGTAGAAGTTGTTAACCCAGATGCAATTATCTGTACCGTTGACGACCCTAAGAAGACAGTGGTTATTGACCTCGTTGTAGAAGCTGGCCGCGGTTACCAGGACATCGAAACTTCGAGCAAGAACCGCATCCACAGTGATATGATCGCTGTTGACGCAATGTTCAGTCCTGTGTCACGCGTACGCTTCAAGGTTGACCCAACTCGTGTTGGCCAAGAGACTAACCTCGACAAGCTAGAATTGACCGTTGAAACTGATGGTAGCCTTTCTCCTCGCGAAGCATTCGAAGAGGCAGCGGCTATCCTCGTAAACCAGTACACAGCACTTGCTGGCGCAACTACAGTTGAGTCTGCACCTGCGCTCGGTACTGAAGTCAGCGATGACGCTAACGAGCTGAACACTTCTATTGAAGACCTCGGCCTTAGCGCGCGCACCGCAAACGCTTTGATTAACAACGAAATCCGCACAGTTCACGACCTTGTAACGCTCAGCGAACAAGACCTCCGCGAGCTTAAGGGCTTCGGTAGCAAAGCGCTTGACGAAGTGAAAGATAAACTAGCAGAATTGGAGCTCTAAATGCATCGACACGGATACAAAGGACGAAAGTTCGGTCGTGAACGCGACCAACGCCGTGCGCTCCTTAAAGGCTTGGCAACAAGTCTCGTGATGGAAGAAAAGATCGAGACAACTCTGCCTAAGGCTAAAGAGCTTGTACGGTACATTGAAAAACTAATCACCAAAGCTAAAAAGGGTGACCTCGCTAACCGCCGTGCAGTTATTGCTGGCCTTAGCACCCAAATTGCTGCGTTCAAACTGGTTGACCAGATTGCACCACAGCTTGGCGGTCGCACAAGCGGTCACGTACGCGTTCAGCGTACACGTCTCCGCGTAGGCGATGGTGCTCAGATGGCTGTTATTGAATTCGTTGACGAACTCAAAGACATGCCAAAGGAAGAAAAGAAGGAGGCTAAGAAGTAATTATGGCTGACTTTAAAACCTTTTCACAGAAGCCAGCTGACGTTTCGCGTCGTTGGATCCTGATTGACGCCAAAGACGCTACCCTCGGTCGCGTTTCTACCGCAATCGCTAAGTACCTTATCGGTAAATACAAGCCAACCTACACCCCGCACGTTGACGGTGGCGACTACGTTGTAGTTGTTAACTCAGACGAACTCGTTGTAACCGGTGAAAAAGAAACCGACAAGATGTACTACCGTCACAGTGGTTTCCCAGGCGGCCTCAAAGAGGCACAACTTAAAGAACTACGTGAAAAAGATTCAAGCAAGATCATCGAAGCAGCAGTTAAGGGTATGCTCCCTAAGAACAAGCTCGCTGCAGATCGTCTTGCACGACTCCGCATTTTCCCTGGCAGTGAACACGATCACACTGCGCAAAAACCAGAGAAAGTAGAGGTAAAGTAATATGCCGACTGAGAAATACGACTACGGTCTAGGTCGCCGCAAGAGCGCAACCGCTCGCGCGCGTCTCGTCAAGGGCAAGGGTGTTATTACCATCAACGGTAAGGCTGCAGCTGAATACCTTTCAGGCAACAAAACCCTTCTCGCAGAGATCACCGATCCACTCGCTGTCGCTGGCAAGCAAACTGAGTTTGACGTTAGCGTACTCGTACGTGGTGGTGGCCTAAGCGGTCAGGTTGACGCAATTAAGATGGCAATTGCTAAGGCAATTATCGTTGGCGCGCCAGACCTCCGTGCTCCACTTAAAAAGGCAGAGTTACTTCGTCGCGATCCACGCGAGAAAGAGCGCAAGAAATACGGTCTTCGCTCTGCTCGTAAGCGCGAACAGTACTCGAAGCGTTAGGTTCAACCTATGCAGCAAAACTCCTCCATTCGGGGGAGTTTTTGTTTGCGTTTTCTCGCAAGACGTATTAGCATAAAACTATGAAACGACATATTCTTTCAGCAGAGCAGTTCGATCGCCCTCAATTGGAGGGTTTTTTTATGTCCGCGGATAGAATGCGCGATATCGATCAGCGAACACCCCACGAACGAAGAGCATTAGCCGGCCGACATATAGGCCGGCAATTAATTAGCTTGTTTTATGAACCTTCAACGCGTACACGGCTCAGCTTTGAGCTCGCAGCGACGAAACTCGGTATTGGCTACGTAAGTACCGAAAATGCGCGGGAATTTTCATCAGCCGCAAAGGGCGAGACACTTGAAGATACAATACGCGTACTCGGTGAATACAATGCCGATATCCTCGTTATGCGCCATCACGAGACTGGCGCTGCTGCGCGTGCAGCAGCTGTTTCACCTGAGCATATGTCGGTTGTAAATGCGGGTGATGGCAAAGGTGAGCATCCGACCCAAGCACTACTTGACGCCTATACGATCCGCGAGCATCTCGGGCGGCTAGAGGATGCGAGAATAGTGCTTGGCGGAGACCTACGCAATGGCCGCACTGCGCGCTCGCTCGCAAAGCTATTAGCAAAATACCCAGACAATATATTTAATTTTGTCTCCACCCCTGACTTTGCAATGGGCGACGACATAAAAGATTACCTTGATGGCCATGGTGTTTTGTGGAGTGAAACGTCGGACGTCCATCGAGCCGTACAGGACGCCGATGTCGTATACTGGACGCGTTTGCAACGCGAACGAATCGGGGGAGAACTGGCGCAGGAACAAAGCTTAGTTATCGATCAATCAGTGCTCGATGTCATGAACCCAGATGCTACCATTATGCACCCACTGCCACGTGTCGGCGAAATTACCACCGATGTCGACAATGACCCACGTGCGCAGTATTTCAGGCAAGCGGGAAATGGGCTTTATCTGCGTATGGCCCTCCTTGATCATTTACTGACGAACGATTCGGAAGCGCCAGAAGCCGATAACGTAATACCCCTCCGCAGCAAGTAGCCAACGACAGAAGTGCTTATTTATACTAAAAGTGCGACAACGGTTGACGGATACAGGTTTTACAGGCATAATAACGATATGAGTAATGTATCTATTGTAATTACCACGTGGCGTCTCGGCTCTGCCCAGATGTGATGGTTGCATAGTACATTCGAATCTCGAGCGTATATGAGGCCATCGCAGGCCTCATATTTTATGTGTAAATCTCGAGGATAAATACCAGAAAAACATCGGAGCGGCTATGCTAGACGAGCTAAAAACACTTATCAATTTCCATCCAACAACCAACAATCAACATACCGTGAGCGCTGCGCTCGACCATATTCAAGCGCGGCTCGTTTCAAACGGTCTTATTGTCGAGCGCATCACTCATAGTGGCGTTCATAGTCTTTACGCTTCGACTCGGGGTCAAAAACATGCAAAAGTCATGCTACAGGGTCATATTGATGTTGTGCCTGGTGGCAAAGATTTTCGCATCGATGGCGACACTATTTATGGCCGCGGTAGTTTCGATATGCTTTTTGGCATCGCGTCATTCCTCGCATATATCGATCAGTTAGAAAACCCTGTCGATTACGACCTTTCAGTGTTATTGACAGGCGATGAGGAAGCGGGAGGGCGACATGGTGTATACGATATACTTAATACCGAAAAATACACCTGCGATGTGTGTGTACTGCCCGATGGAGGCGACCATCTTGGCGCTATGTGCATTGCATCAAAAGGTATCAATCACTTTCGGCTTCATATTGCCGGCAAGTCACACCATGGCTCACGTCCATGGGAAGGCGACGGTGCAGGCAACAAAGCTGTGAATCTTCTTAGCGAAGTAAACCAGCTCTTTGACCTTACCGACCCTTACAACTCAACTTTCACGGTTTCACAACTCCAAGCTGGCAATACCGCCCTCAATCAAGGTCCAAATGAAGCGTACGTTGGTATGGACATCCGCTACAAAGATGAGGACGATGCGCAACGAATCAGACAGGAACTCCATGATATTTTCAAAAAATACGACGCCAGCGTTGAGTTTGAGGAGCGCGGCCATAGCTTCGCGCTCGACACGAAGACTCCGCTTATACAGCAATTTGTCGACATGTACAGCCATCATCTTGGGAGGCCTGTTGAGTTTATGAGATCTCATGGCTCTTCCGATGCGCGCCACTTCGGTGCCAAAGGTATGCCGGTAATAATGTTTCGGCCAGACGGCGGCAACGCCCACGGCGACGACGAGTGGTTATCGTACAGTTCGTGGCAAAAGTTCCACGACATTTTAACAGATTACGTAGATACAACCGCAAAGCAATAAATAAGGTATACTAGACATATGGCAAAACCCGTAATTCTCACTGGTCTGCGTGCAAATAACGACCTGCACATTGGCAACTATTTTGGTGGCCTGCTTCCTATCATTGATATGGCAAAAAACCACTCGGATGAATACGATATTAACCTATTCATTCCGGATCTTCATAGCTTCACAACTCCGATTAATCACGACGAACTGTTCGACACGATTATCAGCAATGCGCGTATCTATGCGGCGGCCGGACTCCCGCTTGATAACGACTCGATTCATATTTATCGCCAAAGCTACATCCCAGCGCACAGTGAGATGACATGGATTCTTGATTGCTTTACCGGAATGGGTGAAATGGGTCGTATGACGCAATACAAAGACAAATCAGCAAAACTAGGGGATGACCAAATTACGGTTGGATTGTTCAACTATCCAGTCCTCATGGCAAGCGACATTCTCCTCTACAATGCGTCGTACGTGCCAGTTGGCGATGACCAATCACAGCATTTAGAATTCACGCGCGATATTGCAACGCGAATGAACAACCGCTTCGGGGAATTATTCACTGTGCCAGAATCAGTAGCAGATCAGCACAAATTCTTCGGACGTGACCAAGGCTTACGTATCAAAGACCTCGTTGATCCAACTAAAAAAATGAGCAAATCCGACGAGACGGGTAAGGGTGTTATTTTCTTAACCGATACGCCCGAGGCTGCACGTAAAAAGATTATGAGCGCCACAACTGATAACATCGGATCTATCAATTACGACAAAGAAAACCAGCCAGGCATTAGCAACCTTATCGAGATCTTAGCATTGCTCCGCGGCAAAACGCCACAAGAAGTTGCCGCAAAATATAAAGGTCTCGAACTCTATGGCAATTTCAAAAAAGTCGTCGCCGATGAAGTAGTCGAGTTCCTCGTTAATTTCCAGAAGAACCTCGCGAACATTGATGATTCTATACTGCTTGCGAAAATGGAATCAAGCGAGCGAACCATGCGCATTACTGCAAGTGAAACGCTCCTGCGCGTACAGAAAGCCGTAGGGCTCCGTAAGTAATGAAAGTCACATCAAGCGATCTCCTAGCTATTTTGCGGCGCTTTCGAGTTGCCGATGATAGCAACGTTCCGCGCCATATCGATCAAATCAAACAATCCCATCCAAGCCCTATCAATCAATTGGTGCAGTTTCGATTTAACCGCAATCACTACTACATCCTTTTAGACGAAACGGCCGAAGATAGTGCCAGCTACATCATGCAGCAAATATATACCGTAAAGAGTGACGCGGAAGGTGTTATCTTAGAGAACCCAACAAGCGACCTAACAACATATGGGCTACCATTTAAAGGCAAAGATGTTTACTTGTTCCAGCTTGTAAATGGCAAAAAACGCCTCGATATCTTACTTGCCGAGCGTCACCCAGATTTCAGTCGAAGCACGTGGCAGAAGTACATTAAACTTGGCTATATCGCTGTCAATAATCAACCTGCAAAGAACACGCGTCAAGAGGTGAGTGAGGCAGATGCTATCGCCATCAATATCCCTGATAGTACCGACTACGGCAATAGCGAACTGCCAATCATTTACCTCGATGATGATGTTATCGTCGTAAATAAGCCGGCAGGCGTACTTACCCACAGTAAAGGTGCACTCAATGATGAATTTACCGTTGCCGAGTTCTTCCGTCGCTACACAACCGTAGGACTCGACACGAATCGCCCCGGCATCGTGCATCGTCTCGACCGCGATACGAGTGGTGTTATTATTGGTGCGCGCACCCCGGAAGCATTTGATTTGTTGAAGTCTCAGTTCGCCGATCGTAAAGCAAAAAAGCAATACGTCGCAATCGTTGAAGGCATGCCAAAACAACTTAAAGCTGCAATTGATATTCCTATTGGCCGCAATCCATCGTCACCTAGTGCTTTTCGTGCAGATAGCAAAGGTAAGCCCGCTGTCACCGATTATGAAGTGCTTGATACAAAAGGTAACGAATCGCTCGTAGCCCTCTCACCGCGCACCGGCCGCACGCATCAGCTTCGCGTTCACTTGCAGTTCCTTGGGACGCCAATCATTGGCGACCGTGTTTACGGCAAGTCTGCCGATAGGCTCTACCTGCACGCTTACAAGCTCGAAGTGACTACCGGGCCAGAGCGCCGACAAACATTCATCGCACCGGTACCCGACAGTTTCGCCAACCACTTCCCAGAGGTGTATAACGATGTCGCTGATTTATAATCTTGAAACCAAGAACTTACTGAAAAAAGTTCAGGACTCGCTGCCCCATGCCCTGCTACTCGAAGGCTGGGAAGGTGCCGGGCTCTACGCGGCCGCTGCAAATCTTGGCGGTCTAAATGTCGCCGCCTTAACACAGCCAACAGATGCTGAAGGCAATATCGATACATCCCCTAAGGGAATTATCCGTCTTGCGCAAATTCACGAGCTTCATGACCTCGCAAAAGGGAAGACGCGCGAACAACGTATTTTTATCATCGATGATGCAGATCATATGAATATCCAAGCGCAAAATGCATTCCTAAAACTTCTCGAAGAGCCAGTTGCACATGTGCATTTTATTTTGACCGCCCATCAGCCACACTTACTATTGCCGACGGTGCTTTCTCGGGTACAACGAATACGCATTTCACCCATCTCAACACTTGAGTCGCAGCATCTTATTAAAAAATTAGGTGTCAACAACCCTCGTAAAGCGCAACAACTATTGTTCATCGCGAATGGGCGCCCAGCTGAGCTCGCGCGCCTGGCGGCTGATGATAAATACTTCACTTCGCAAGCGAATCTTATGAACGATGCTCGCACATTAATTAGCGGCACCGCTGCTGAGCGTATAATTATCGTGTCTCGCTATTACTCCGACCGGACAAAATCATTGCAACTGCTTCAGGCGGCAAAAATTATCATCTCCTTCAGCTTGCTCAAAAATCCGTCAAAAGACCTCCTGACGCTTGTTGACCGGCTCGCCACCACCTATGAACGAGTACAGGCAAACGGTAGCACCAGGTTACAATTAACCAATTTTGTGATACAATAACCTTATGTTTGGATTACTTCTCGTTATCGGGCTCGGCGTACTTGTTATTATGCGTCCTCAAACAATTAACGAGACAATTAGCGATCTTCCGCAGCGCCTCTCGAGTAAACTCGATAAGCTTTGGGATATTGCACAAGATAGTCTGCGCGAGCGTAAATACCTTCGTGCCGAGAAAGCCCTTCTTACTATTCTTCGCGTTGATGAACGTAATGCCACCGCCTATAATCGCCTTGGCATCCTCTATGCCAAACAACAAGCTTTCAAGGATGCTATCGAATGCTTCGAAATCGCTCAAAGCCTCGAGCCGAGCGCCTCAAGCCTTCACAACGTCGGACTCATTTATTACGAGACAGAGCAGTACGACAAAGCGGCGCTCGCCTTCGAGCAGGCGCTCGCAATGGAAGATTCACTTGCTGCGCGCCACATAGCTTATGCGAAGGTGCAAGAAAAACTTGGTAACATTAAAAAGATGGTTGCGAGCCTTGAACATGCCGTACAACTCGAGCCAAGTATTCAAAGTTATCGTATTCTCGCCGACGCCTACGCGCGCACTGGTGAGGAGGAAAAGGCAAACGCCATTAATGAGCGCATCCAAAAAGCACTCGCAAGCAAGAATCCGCCAGCTCGCACCGTACGCCAAGTTCGAAAAGTTGTAATGTAAGTCTTGCCAAACAGAGAGAAATTCGCTAGAATACATCTTGTACTTAAAAAATTTATGCCGCTTTAGCTCAGCTGGTTAGAGCAGCTGTTTTGTAAACAGCAGGTCTACGGTTCGAATCCGTAAAGCGGCTCCATATGCTGGAATCGTGTAGTGGCAATCACAGGAGACTGTAAATCTCCCGCCTTTCGGCTTCGTAGGTTCGAGTCCTACTTCCAGCACCAAATACGGATTCAATGACACCCGGTCTGGGTGTTTTTTGTTGCCTAAACTTGGTCATATGTAAGCACTAGATTTACGTCGCTATCTCTGTTATAATACCCATAAAGTTATGCCGCGATAGCTCAGTTGGTAGAGCGCATCCATGGTAAGGATGAGGTCTTGGGTTCAAATCCCAATCGTGGCTCCATGATTGACAATCCAAAACCGCCTCTTGGCGGTTTTTTGCTATACTGGAGCTATGGCACAGTTTAGTTTTGATATCGAATCGTCCTATAACAAGGCCGAAATGAACAACGTAGAGCAACTCGTCGTACGTGAGATTGCTAGTAGGTATGATTTTAAGGGCACCCCGGCAGCAATTGAGTGGCTCCCAGAGAAAAAAGGCTTCAAGGTCATCGGCAGTAATGAATGGCAACTCGATACCGTGATTGATATGATCGGCAAGCAACTCGCAAAACGTGATATGACGAGTAAAGTGCTCGATTTATCCGGCAAAGTGACAGAAGCAAATCTCCGCGCATGGAAAGATGTTCCATTTAAAGATGGCCTCAAACAAGATGATGCCAAAAAGATCACTAGAGTGCTTAAGGAAAAACACCCCAAAGCAAAAGCACAGATCCAAGGCGATATAGTGCGCGTATCAAGCACAAGTAAAGATGAGCTCCAAGCCGCAATGATAACACTCCGTGAGCAAGATTTTGATTTTCCGCTCAACTTTACAAATTACCGCTAACACCTTGAAATTCCTGACGACTGTTGCTATAATGGGTAATTGAATTTGTAATATCAATCTTGTAAGAGGATCATATGGCTAAAAAGACGAATACAAAGCGAAAGATCATCGCGCTCGTAAGTGAGTTGACAGGTCACCGTACGTACGTAACACGCAAAAACACTCAAAACACCCCTGACAAACTCGAACTGATGAAGTACGACCCTAAGGCACGTAAGCATGCAAAATACGTTGAGACAAAGAAAAATCTCGGTCGCAACGAAGTAAAGCCACGCAAGGGCTAATCGCTTACTATAAAAATCCCTCCTTTTACAGGAGGGATTTTATTTGCCCTGGTTTGCTATGGTATCAATTACTTCAGCGAGCCAAAGCCCATTTGATAAAAGCTTTTCGAGCAACGCTTCGCTTGGATGCTCGCTCTCAACATACAAAAATACTGTGTTATCTTCAATCTCGAAGCTGGCACCGCGGAAATGCGTTGTAATGACTTCGGCAACTTGCGGCGTAATGTATTGCTCGATCTCAAGCGCGTGGGTTGCCTTGCCATATACAGAGTATTCATTCAAAAATCGCTGCGGATAGACGCCAAAATGGCCAATGCTCAGCGACATCAGCTGCTCATATGATGCCGCAAACTGCGCATCACGAGACCTATGCCCAACATACATATGTGGCACAGACTGTTTAGTATGAAGATCAATCGTATAAATCAGCCAGTGACAGCGCTCTAGCTTACCACCGCGTGTACGTACCATATCATTCCTCGATACTAATACGACGTCGTAGCCACGCACCGTACCTATACAGTAATGATTGTCCGTGTGAGTACGCGAAACTGTATGCCCGCGAACAAGCCTGTGGTCATCATCGCGTTGATCGACGTACCCAAAGTATACTAAGCCAACTTTTTCAGCAAACTCGCTAATTATACGCTTAGTGAGCCGTGTACGCACGACATGCGCCGGCGTCGCACGTCGCAAAGCCTGTCGTATACGAACAGTCACTCGTTCTCGTATACCCATGATCACGGCTCCGTGATAGTATCAAGCAATGTTGATATGTACTCGGCTTGGCTCCAGTTGAGTGGAGATACCGACATTTCATTACGTGTGTCTGGATTAATCTGCTCAGATAACATGCCCGTTGGCCATGCTGAATCACGCACCCAATCGAGCATGACATGGGCGGCTTCGGTTTCACCAGTCTCAAGATAATACTGTGCAGCCCAAAGCGTTGTTACAAACCACCAGTTTGGCTTATCGCCAGCCCGACGATAGTTGTCGTCTTCATAGCGCGGAATACCCGGCTCACCACCAGCACCAAAATTAAAGATATCTTTAGCAGTTGCAAACGCATGCTTCGTCTGCTCGGTATCAATAGGGAAGAGACCATACATAAACGATCCAAAGATGCTTGACATGTCAACGGTAGGATCTGGCGTAATCGTACCATCTTCGGCAACACGGATACCCTTATAAAAGGCTTTTCGTTCTTCGTTGTATAGATGCTTTTCAGCCGCCTGACGAATAGATTCAGCTGCAGAACGCCACTTTACTGCATTGTTGCTGTCTTTACGCACTTCTGCAAGATCCGCGGCCGCCATCAACGCTGCATAGGTAACAGCGGTAGAATAGGTAGTAGTCAAAAATTGCTCTTCCCATAAATCATAGGTAGGTTTAGGCAAGCCAGTTCTTCCATCAACATAACGCGCCAAGAAATCAGCCATCGGCAACACCATCGGCTCATAAAATTCCTTCAGAAGCACTTCGTTATTGCCTGATGTATGGTAAAACTGGCTAAACACAAACAACACAAGTGCAGTTTCATCCTCCTGAATTGGAGGGGCGGTTACGCCCCCTTCATGCACGTATGAATGCCAGCTTGAGCCTAAAGCGCCATCTGCGCGGTATTTGTGCATCAAGAACCCACCCGGATTAAGTGCCCGACGGCAAAACTCGAAGAATCGATAAGGCTCATCTTTGTATCCCATGCGAATCAATGGCCATAGTACATAGGCGCCATCACGCGGCCAACAGTACGCATACGCGTCGCGACCATAATTAAGCATACTGCTGTCAGTGCTTGCAACCACTGCACCGCGTTTATCAATATGCGACTTAATAATCATACATGAGCGCAAGAATTGCTCACGATGCGCAGGGTCAATTTTGCTTGCCACTTCATTCGCCGGTTTAAGCCATTCATGCCACCATTTACTCGTAGCATCAAGTCGGCGATGCACGCCTTGACCTTGCATTTGCTTATGGATGTAAAGCGCCTCACGAGTTGAAGTACCACAGGCAATCCAGTAGTGCACGCGCGCAGAGCTATGCGGAGCTAGTTCCATCTTGAATCGGAGTGTCGAATCAACACGACCATGTTCCACTGAGCACATCTCAAGTTCGCCATCGTCCGCATCGCGATATGTTCCATCACGGCCTTCGATTCCAAAGAGCCCTACGGTGTATTGGTCAAAGTAATCTTTATGGTCAGTCTGCGCGGATATAACAAACGCACGACGGCCTCGATAATGAAGGATTGCTTTTGCATCAGGTAGATATTGAGCTGTGTCGGTATTGCTCCCAGCGTCACCAATATCAAATGCCTGGTGCAAGAACAGCCGCACATCACGCGGAGATGATTGCATATTGATAACATGGATATTGCGCATAAATGCACTGAACTCGGTATCAGCCGCATCATCAAGCTCTAACATGACACCAAGCTCATGGTTCTTAGCAATCGTATGGCCAACTAATGAATCATGCGGATAGCTAAAATCAAACTCCCATTTACCATCATCAAGCCAAGAAATCTGACCATCAACCCATATGCCTACATGGTGTCGCAAGTTACGTCCTGCTGCATGGTTTTCAAGCCCAACGTACGGATAGTAAAAGTCGTGCACTTCACCAAACGAGTTGATACCAACATGGAGTTCGCCGTTGCTTAGAACTATGGGACGGGCCATCTATAAATCTCCATGCCCATGATGCTCGTACAAACGAAATCGCACATCACGCAGGGCATTAATAAAGTACAAGAATGCATCATATGGCGACTCATACGGGCTGAAGTAAGCATGCACGTCACCATCGGTGAAGTACTTCGTACACATGTAGTACGCATGATCGCTCGTAGTGAGACGGCGCCAATCGCCAATAAGTGCCTCATCGCTAGTGCGGAGAATATCCCCTTCAAGATCATACAAGTGACGCATTGCCTCGTGCTGCATACCATTACCGAGCCACGCCGAGAGGTCACGCTCGGTATCAGCCCAGGTTGTTGTGTAAGGGGTATCAATCTCATCTGCAGCTTCAAACGTATCACAGGCCTCACTTGCCATGTAAAAGGTATTCGCAGGATTAGCAAGCCATCGGCCAACAAAGTCCTTAAAGAAGCTGAAAATACCAGTATCTTCCCAAATGTTTTCACCAAAGGTCTCGAAGTCCATGAATAAATTAATCACTTCGCCGTCATCTCCAAGCGAAGTATTAACCCAATCATCATATTTATCGGCGGTAAGCGGATATTCTTCCCAGGCACGGTTACTAAAACGGAATGCAACATCGTCACTTAAGCGATAGTTCTTCATGAGCAACTTAATGTTTTTCGTGCCCACAGGCTTATAGACGTAGTTCGGGCTACGCCAACCAAGAATTGGATCCCAGCCTTCAGACAAAATGCCCTTAAAACCGAATTCATCAGCCCATCGCGCAAGGTTGTTATCGTAGCTTAGCTCCGTATTACGGAATATGGACGTTTCGACACCAAACGTATCTCGAATCTTCTGACGGTGTTTCTCAACCTGGTGCTCGAACTCGCTGCGGCTATAGAAAAACGCAAGACTATGATAGTACGTTTCAGCAACAATTTCACAGCGGCCAGTATTAACGAGTGATTTAAAGCTCTCAATAACATCCGGGCCCCATTGCTCAGCCTGCTCAAGTAACGTACCAGTAATAGAAAGCGATACCTTAAAATCAGGATGTGTATCAAGTAATTCTTTAAGCAACTTCGTCATTGGACGATAGGATTTGTTCGCAACCTTCTCAAAGATTTCTTTGTTATTACGATGGCTCTCGGTAAATGGCCCAAAGTAATCGTGATTTTCAGCAGTGTCGAACACCGTATAGTCACGCACACGCCATGGCTGATGCACGTGTAAGTAAAGAACTATACCACGCTTGCTCATACGGTTGCTCCGATCTTCATTCTGGTATATAGATGCATACACTTACGGGCAACATCATGCCAGCTAAGGCGAGCATATTCATACTTCACATCATCACGGAGTTGCCGCGACAGTGCAGGGGAGGTTGCAATACCAACAAGCTGGTCAGCCAGTTTATCTGTATCCCAAAAATCATAGCGCATAATACTCTTAAGTACTTCACCAACACCCGATTGTTTGCTAATGATAAGCGCGCTGCCGTAGTGCGCAGCTTCGAGTGCCGTCAAACCAAACGGCTCACTCACGCTGCTCATAACAAATACATCAGCGACATTGTAGGCATCGCGCCACTGTTTGCCTCGTACAAATCCCGTAAAGAATACCTTATCAGAAATCCCAAGCTCGGCAGTGAGCCCGATAAGCTCATCACGTTGCTCTCCATCACCAGCAAGTAACAATACGAGCTTATCGTAACGCTCACAGGCACGCGCCATGCCGTGTACAAGTTGCGTAAGACCTTTTTGCGCTGTAAAACGCGTAACCGTCGACACTACCGTATAACCTTCGCGGCGAAGTGATTCAAGGTAGCGATACGTACGACCATCATAGTCATAACTACCGAGTGAGTTTGGATCAATTGCGTTATGCACCACCTCGATCTTATCGGCCGGGATACCGTATCGGTGAATAATAATATTCTTCGTAATACCACTTACCGCAATAATACGATCTGCCATCATAAGACCTTGGTATTCAATCTCATGAACAATAGGGTTGCCGCTACCAAACGAACCAGCACGATCAAATTCAGTCGCATGGACATGCACGATGAGCGGGGCATCGGTCAACTGTTTCGCACGCATACCAGCCTCCATTGTCAGCCAGTCATGCGCATGAATTGCATCAGGTACACCAATTTTTTTGCTCTTAATCATACGCTCAACAAACGTTACGTAACGCTTCTGTACACCGCGCATTGTTTGCAGGTCACGCATATCAACCTCATCAAAATCAAGCTTGTCGACAGATTTACTATCGTATGCACCCATAATGCCAAATTTATGGATAGGATTAAGAGTAGTGGCAGCGTGAATAGTCATATATTCAGTTCCCGGGTGATAAGCGTCATAGGGAAGGACAAAATCAATCGACGCGCCTTGCTGCGCCAAAGCTTTGGACAAATGGTAACACGCCACACCTAGTCCACCGCTATTGTGTGGCGGGAGCTCCCACCCTAACATTAATATGTTCATAGCCCGTCTTGCTAGATCACCATTATGTTGTAATCAGCTTACCCCTCGTTAGTGATTTCATTTACACTCAGTATAGCTCGTTGCATAAGCAAAATGCAACCGCCTAAACAAAGTTTTAATATTTGTAACGAGCCGACAAAGAAGTGTAGCGCTCTCAAGGGAGATTTGATATAATACAAGGGCTCTATAGGGGTGTAGCTCAATTGGTAGAGTAGCGGTCTCCAAAACCGTTGGTTGTAGGTTCGAGTCCTATCACCCCTGCCAAGTCAGAATAACAGAGGTCACACCTCAAATCCGAGTATTAAATGCTCGGATTTTTTCTATTTTACCTCTGTAAATTCTAGTTCGAGTCCTGTCAACCGCCAGAAAGATTTCCAAACTTCCTGATCTTCACGCAAAAGTCACGTAAGCTCTTTAGCACACTCAGGATATTCAACCATGCTAACTTTCTACTCGTATAAAACATGGAATCACCACACCTTCGACATCTAGCTCTTCTAGCCAACTCGAAATTGGTCGAACCCATACAATTTCATCACCGTACTCTGCTTGGTATACAATGCATGGTTCCAGATCTTCTTCACGCAGGCCAATAGAAACAACACGATACAGTAACCCTTTATAGTGCCGATAGTGTGCACCGACAACAACCTCAGACTTTGCTTGTTCGAGCAGTTCTACATAAGATCGGCTTCTACTTTTTCACTCATTACCTTATAATACCAGCTCAACTAAACTGATATGCCTACTAATGTTTCATACACCACGCTCATTAAAATGAAATGGCTAAAATATTAAACAAAACTTTGTCATGTGACAAACTCCGGATTAGATGTTAAAATAATGAGCAATGTCCGAAAAGTATAGAAGCCCAAGCCCGTCACGCAAGCTCTCAAGTGACATGTATGACCATCTCCACCCGTCCTTTGTAGCAGTTGATCATTCAATCGAACTCACAGATGACCACTTCACTATAGTGCCCACAGCAAACCTGTTCTTCCAAGACGTCATAGGACGAATAGGCGATGCACAATCTACCGTTGATCTTCAATTTTACACACTTGAAGCTGACTCTGAGGTTATGAAGATATTGAATGCTTGCCGAGAAGCGGCCGAACGAGATGTTGATGTACGAATTCTCGTCGACCACCTGGTAAGCGACCCTCGCCAATTGAGGTCGACACTCGCAGTTCGTAGAGAACTTAATTCTTCACCACATATTGAAATACGGCGGTCACGCGTTGGCGAAGGACTTGCAGGCCTCGCTGTTCGCGATCATAAAAAAATAGTTGTTATTGATACTAAAGAGCATACCGAAGGAGCTGCATACATTGGCGGCATCAACCTTGCACGTCGTAGCCTGCGTTGGAATGATTTTATGGTACGCATGCAGGGTCCGATAGCTGATTTAGTTCAGGCTGATTTTGATCGTAGTTGGGAAGGCAATAACACAAAGGCCCAACAAATCGAAGATCCGTATGAGCCAGGGACCTTTTTATTGACCGATTCTGGTACTGAAGCGGGGATCATGGATTTTGTTCTGGAGGCTACGGAGGGCGCAAAAAAGAGAATTTGGCTTGAAACACCATATCTCGATATGGCCAACATAGGTGCTGCTCTTATTCAAGCGAAAAGTAGAAATCCAGAGCTGGACGTACGAGTTATTATACCTCGCTTTAATAACTATCCAGTTGACCGTGTTCGTACGAGTGGGGTCTGCAAAGAGCTTAACGAAGCAGGTGTGCTCGCATATCAATACGGAAAGACTTATCGTCGGCTTAACCATACAAAGATGCTACTTGTTGACAACATGGGTGTATTTGGCTCGTCAAACTTTAATGCCAGTTCGCTTGCGGGAGGGAATGCTGAGGTATCAATTGCCACGCATAACCCCTCAATGGTTGAACAACTAGAACGCTGGTATGACGAAGACCTAAAAGACTCGCTACGTGATAGCTAAGCTTGTCTGTCAAATTCCTCCATATATCGCGCTTGCAATACCTCAGTAACCTGCTGCGCTGTAGTTGCTGGTGATTCTTTAAATATCTCACCGAGCGTCTCTTGGCGACCTAGATTCATAATAATCGTCTGTGGTTTTGACTTAAGACCGAGCCTGCTTTTCAGTATGGCTTGCAAGATTCGTCGAGGACTTACTCCGTCAAACTTAAACTGTGACACAAGGGTTTCATCAAAAGTCTCAGGCTCAAGAGTGAGCGCTAATTGCCCAACACCCTGTCTCCACGGTGTAGTGGCCGCGTCATATACGCCGCCTGTTGGAAATATCGTCACTAAGCTTCCTGCCTCAATAAGGTCAGCAGCTCGGCGCATCGAGCGTGCATTGTACGTCCTCGTCTCATCTTGATTTGCTGGAAGCCGTGATCTAAATAGCGCCTTGTGAGCCCGCACGCCAAAATCACCGCCGCTACGATCGGTTGCCATATTGCCGGGTATTAAACCAATAAGATGATTATCATTATCTCCTGAAAACGCATTAACGACCTGGCCGGTAAGCGCATAAGGTTTAGCGGTAACTCCTATATCGCCTCGACCAGCCAAACCGCTTGCACCGATCACAAGAAGCGATTCTAGTCCTTGGCTATGATCGCCAACAGCCATCACTGGTTGCGAAGGAGACTCCCATGCGGATATATCACCATTAAACTCTATTGTGATTCCAGCCTGCTGAAACATTTCACTCATGGCTAACGCAAGGCCAACTTCTCCAACTCTTGTCCGTACTTTAGGAAGGAGGTTAGCCTTCTTCAGGTGGTCGAATTTAAGGGTTTCAATACTCATTTTGCGTACTATAGATGAGGGGTATCACCTATGTCAATGCTCGGATCCGTTTAGGATATAGTGAGATATAATAAAAATATGCACCCTCAGCTTCTACAAACGGTCCTAAAGGTGAAATCTTATGTTGTTGGCACAGCCTATAACCTCTTTGTATCGATGTACGGTGTTTCTATACATCGCAATGTTGCCTATGGTGCGCACCCTTGTAACTCGCTTGACATCTACAATCGTCAACTGGATGGGAGAACTAAGTTAAAACAAGTGATCGTAGTTGTCCACGGTGGCGGCTGGATTGCTGGTGACAAGCGTGAGCGTGCATTGTTTTGCGCAGCGCTCGCGAAAGAAGGGTATGTTGTATTCAATATGAATTATCGTCTTGCACCGCAATGCCCATTCCCTGGAGCCGTAGACGATTGTATAGAAGCGATACATTGGGTTAGTGCACATGCTCGTGAGTACGATGCCAACCCTCAACATATCTCTGTTGTTGGCGATTCCGCTGGAACACATATTGCAAGTCTCGCTGTAACATCACCTATGATGCGGGGACATATTGAGAAACTCATTCTATACTATGGAATCTACAATCTAGAGACCGTGCGGCATGTGAGACGACCATTTATGCAAACCTACTTACGGGCGCTAACGGGAAGCAACGATGCCCCGTCACTTACTGGAGTGTCGCCCATCTTGCATGTTCAGAACTTTCCACCAACACTACTTATCGCTAGCGAAAAGGACCCGCTTCATACACAGACTACCGAATTAGCACAAGCAATGAAGAAAGTGGGCAAAGAGCGTACCGTCATGTTATTTAATAAACGAAGCTACCCACATGCGAATCATGGTTTTCAAAATCTACCATACAGCAATGCTGGCAGAAAGTCTTTCAGGGCAGTTCTGGATTTTTTAAAAAAATGACAGATATTCCCATCCTCTGCTTTCAATCACGGTATGCATAAACTATAGCCAGGTATCCAACTAATCAAGTCTAATCCAGACCTACACGCTCTGCCAAGTTTCGACAGTATGACATTTCGATTAGGCAATTAACCGTTTGGAACTCTCTTCGTCTTAATACCCCAGCCAACACCCATGATGGACAACAAATACCGCACCTCGTGAACGGTGCAAGGTTGTAGCCGTCGGTGACGGCATCTACAATGCCTCCGTCATGCAATTTAAGATATGGCGAGAGCACCGCGCCTACGTCTTGGCACCACATCCGAAACAGAACAAGAAACTGCTGACGCAGTGGCACCGGAATAGTTGGTTGACTCTCGTGTACGTAAAGGAAAGAGATTCAGCGGTCTCTTTGCGCAGCCAGATAGTTTCAAGCCACCTTGCAAAATAACCTACGCCTCATTTACAATACGGTTCATGTATAACGTTGAAGGTTACACCCAGTCCCAAGACCAGAAAGACGAGTCTAAGGCTTCCCCGGACATTGATCCAATAGAACCTTTCGATAAACCCAATCTAACACCCGAGTTATCCCGAGAGAACCCAGACCTTTATAAAAATCGTCTTCTAGATACGCTAAAGGATTCTAGCACCAGTGGCATACGCGCCGTGCATGCAGCTGGTATTGATATGAAAGCCCTGACGCTTTATTCTGATCGCTACACCTCTCGAGCGTACGCTAACGGCCGTGTGGACTTAGGGACGGAACCTATGGACGAGCAAGTCAGGCATCGGATTTTATTTAATGCAGACGAATTCGACCCTAATAAGGAAGTAGCTTACCGATTCCTGCACGAAGCTTGCCATACGTTATACGAAGAGGTACTGCAAACATCTGAAGGAAAGGCCCTGGAAGACACTGTCCGACTGCATAGACATTATCTAGACGATGAGCGCGGCCTTACTGCCTTAGCCTCACTGACTCACTACAGTGGAAATACCTATCGTAGGTACAAAGAAGACGGCACAGAGTTGCTAACCATGTACTACTATGGAGGTCCAGAATACGTAGCAGCCTATGCTAACTATCTTTGCGACCCTGACTACGAAGATGATAGGCGAGCAAAAGGCATTACAACATTAACAACAGAGCAAGCATATGAGTTTGTGGAAACAGTAGCTAGAGCTGCTGAGAAAGCCCTGTTGCACAGCCAAGCATTGAGAGCGCAGGGCAGCACAAACGAAACCTAGCAAAATACATCGCAAATTCACACCACAATTGTCACCTTGCTGATCAAAGAAATGGTCCAGTAATAAGTACCACGCAGTTCCTGACTATCTTATAGAAAGGATAAAACAAAACTGAGACATAATAGTACTTAAGGCGCTACATGAGATTAAAAACGAGTAGTCAGCCGAAAGCTACTAGCTAGAGCTGCACTGCCACATTAAACACCGCCGCCTCAACTAATATCAAGCGGTTGACTTTGCCATTGGTAAAATACGGGAACGGGTCTTTGAGCGTTGAGCCATATTCAACTTGAACAAGCTCTCCGAGGTCTAGATATTGCGAAGGGATTTTGTCGGTAATTTATTTGAACAATGTGTCTATGCCCATCGCCTGGGTAGCTAAACGAGACTTAGATAACCGAAGGGCTAGACGCACAAGCCATGATTGTAGGTATGAAGTTTGCAACAGGAAAACATCAAAAACACGATAAGCCACCTTTTCACGAACCAGTAGTTTGAGTACCCATCTAGGCAATTTATGTACCTGTACAGTATGAGAGAGCGGTGGAACTGAGTAATGCTGTGGATACTTCTCTTGGTAAGAACGGATTTCATCCTGGAAGGTATTAGAGCTCGAGCCATCCAAAAGGTAGCACTTGAGTTGCTTGAACAGTTCTAGTGTGGCAATTTCAAATTCCAATGAATGCATATATTTTGCATCAAGACCAATTTCTTTAGCAATCTCTCTCATTTTTATGGCTCCTTCTAGGGCTTGGTCGGCATCATACAGAACGTTATTCTTTGCGGGTAGAATTGAGCGGTATGTCATCATGGCAATAGGTGACATCAGAACCCTGTCCCAGGTTAGCCAAAGTAAAGGTGGTATCCTTGTTCGCCGAAAGTATAGTGTTTTTTGAGCAAGATCCGGCACGTATATCCCTTTCAGTATGGCAATTTCAGCGTACCTGAGCAGGTCTACGAATCGTTCCACGTTAGTGATACCTCGTGCCTTGCAAAATATGGCAACTGCCTCCTCAACTGAGACACCATGGCGTGCAATGGAAATAGTTACTTCCGTATTAAGTTCATTCCAGGGCGAGCTATTGTCCAGATACGTTACATTTGTCCATGCTTGTTTCGCCCAGCCGCCTGTTTGGCACCAGACGTGAATCCCTACGATACTGTCATTATTTTTTAGCCGCTGCAAGTAAGACGCATATTCCCAACCGACAAAAGATGGAAAAAGACCCATACCCTCCCACTCACGCCGGGTTTGAAGTTCTATGATCTTGTTATGTTGACTAGAAAGAAGAAAGGGGGTTAGCTGTAAATAACGCATAAAGTCTGTGTCGCCAAACTTCATGCTGATTATCAATGCTGGGCTAACAATGGAGCTAAAGACCGCATCATACGTTTTTTTGTTCCAAATGAGGTCACCAATCTTATACGCGCCTACAGTCCATGTACGAACAATCAAACGTTTATGGGCAGCCTCAAAAACCGGCAGCACTTCGCCAAGAAGCTTATTGAGTTGCCTCGGGGTTTTGATTGTCAGGCGACTTAGAAAGGTACCGTGCACATCCTTACCGTCGGTCTCACCAAGCCGCATAATGATGCCATCAATTTTCGGAAATTCATGGAAAACCTGTTCAAGCGCTTGCTTAAAGAAATCAGAGGGGTTCGTGTTTGTTTGCTGCAGGTAGGTGTCTATGTCCTGGTTAAAGAAGAGGTAGTCAGTATTAACGAAGACCCGCATACTTTTTTGCTCGGCTATTTCAAATAACCGCTTATATAATAGTTTGTAGTCATCTAGAAGTTTGCGGAGGTCGGGATTATACCATGGCAATACGACAAGGTGGGCCAGGTCATCGATGCTCAAACTATTATAGCCCAGTGCTTCAGCCCGCGCCACGTATTCTAGGAATCGACGTTCGATATATTTTCTTGTGCTTGCAGACAATCGTTTTCCTGACTCAAGTTGTGAAAAATGAACTTTGGACCAGTTGACCAAATCCTCTTCATACCTTTTTGGAAAGAACGGCCCGATAGCATCAATTAGAAATATCTTATTCATCCTTAATCACTATAGCATCAAGGGCCACTGCGTCTTGAATTGTCTTAACATCATACTTGCATCCCGTGCTTAAAGTTCGGTAGTTGTCTACAAAATCCCGCCAAGTTAGTATTATTTAAAATGTGACCTATAAAAAGAGGCACATTTTAGTTTGGCTCACGATAGAGATAGGATGACCTGACTTTTTTACGCAGTGACTTAGTAGGCGCTCAAGGTCATCACACAATTACCGATTAGTTGTTAGATGGCTAAGACAATAGCCAACAAGGGAATGTTACTCAGATCTTTATGCATGTATATTTTTTCACAAATTTGTGATTATATATAAGACGAAGATCATACAGAGTATGATGAGAAGGAAAAGCTTGAAAGGCGCAATTAGTATACAGAATGTCGATCCGAAACCTGTAAAGCAGGTTTCTTTATTGTGGAAAATTTATCATCTCAATTTCGATCAGATGATTGGAACAATTTCACTTGCAGCCATAATTACTTATGTCATTACTTATGGTGTTTTACGGCTACACGGATTTATCATCGACAACTTTAATGTGGGATATGTCGTTATTATAATCCCCATTATGGTAGTTGATGGTCTACGTGGCGTTTTTGATGTTGCTCTATCCAAGGCATATAAACATGCGGATGAAGACCTAAGCAAGGTAACGGTGGTTATAGCCTGTAAAGACGGCGAAGATGTAATAGGACATACTCTACGTGATCTTTTAAAAAAGTTTTCACCAGATAAAATTATTGTCTCATCGAACGGTTCAACTGATCGAACATGCGAAATTGCACGCGATTATAAGGTTACATGCCTTGAAATTCATGAGGGTATTGGCAAGGTACGAGCTATCAATCGTGCGCTTGAACGCGTTATGACACCGTATGTGTTACTGATTGATGATGATACTCTCATCAATGGTGCACATATACCCACCGCCCTATTAGAACAAGGCTACGGCGGTGTAGCTTTTCGCCTTCACATAAAAGTTACAAATTGGATATCGAAACTACAAGCACACGAGTATCGCAAAGGCTCAGATATCGGAAAGCGTCGCCACAATGAAGCTGCCACTGTTCAAAATATCTCGGGAGCGATTGGCCTCTTCACTCTCAAGGAATTACGCCGCCAGACAGAATACCATACAGGTGAGTTTTCTGGCGAGGATTTGCAGAGAACATTGCTTCTACATATGTCAGACGACATTGACCACAAAGGTGTAGTATTAGCCGACTCGGTGGTATTGACGGAACCGCCAGTAACGCTACGTACTCTTTATAAACAACGTGTGTATGGATGGTTTCCAGGTCAATATGCAAACCTAAATAATTATCTTAAAGTTATGCTAAGTCGTCACACATCATTGGGTATACGTGAAGATGCTTTTTATAATGTGTTTTTAGTGATGGTCCTTGATATTATCCGTATTCTAGCCTTGCCAATCATGATCTTTTATCCTTGGTATTTTGTTGTGATGTATCTCACATACGCTCTACTTGAGGTAGTAGCATATCTAAAGAATGGTCACCGTGAACCATTTTGGGTTGTACTGGTATATCCTTTTTATGGATTGTTCGGGCTCATTACCCGGCTCGGTGCATTTTGTGTTTTCTTATATCGCCGTATTGTTGTAAGACTATGCAGATATGTGTTTTTGGATGACTACCGTCGTGCTCCTAAGGGAATAAAATTCTTAAGCACAATTCTTGTTACAATACTCCTAGTTATTTTATTGGGATCAAATATTGAGTATAACTTCTCCCGACTTATGACCAATATCGACTACTCGCGCCTATTTAATCTTTAAGCTTTAAAAATCCTTCTTGGTCATTGATAGCATAACCACCAAGTGCCGGATTATCGGCAAATGTGGACTGCACGCTGCTTGTCATTTGTCGCAAATCAGCCAATGGTCGTCCGTAAAATGTAAGACTTTTTGGCGCAACATTAGTCGTTTCTTCACCGATAAGCACTTTAATGTTTGGAACTTTTTTGGCCATTTCCATTTCCGTCTGAACACGCTCTACTGTTGCACCTGCTGTATTACGGTAGGCCATAACGGCTACATAGGCCGGCAAATTACCACCTTGAAGCTGATGGAACAGAACGCTTAATGGTGGCTGCTTAGTTCCGTTATAGTTAATATTTGGTATGTAATTCGTATCGCTGCCGTCCATTGCAGCTGAAATAGCAAAACCAAGATCAAATAGTGGATCATCGGTAAATCGTTTACCTCGCTCATCAACTAGCGATTGTGTAAGATCTAGAAATTGTTGCGTATAAGCTAACGGCGCCTCTTTAAAGCCTTTGTCGTTATAAAACTCAATGTCAAATTGCATCCCGGCAAGTTTCTCATCACTCATAGCTGTTTTGTTGTAGTCGGCTACATAAGCCAGCAGCTTAAGCGGAATATAGGCATGGTCAGGATCAGCCCAGTGCGTGCCACCAGCAAGTGCATGGGCGGCAATACCTTCAGAATGTAGATCTCGTACAGTTTCACGGAGTGCAGTTGTAAACGCGGATGTTTTTGCCGTGCGAACTGATGCGTCCGGCAACTCATCATCATCGATGTAGCTGGTGATATCAATATAAACCTCAGTAACACCACGCGCCTTCAAAGCAGCAGCAATCTCTCGCTTCTTGGAGGAAGAGATGGTATCAGGCGCAGTCCAGTCCCACACGCCAAGTCGTTCGTTTTTAGGTAAACTACCCTGCGTAAGAGCATCGCCACTGTCCTGACGAACTATTGCTAGAATACTCGCAACTAATGTACCGATTGCGACAATGCCACTAGCTACAACAACAGTTTTTTTGGTCATGTATTCATTATAGTTGATATGCAGAATGGTGGCTAACTGATTTTTATGAGAGGACACAAGTAGGGAGCAACGCATTCTTGATCAAAATATCTGTCATATTTTCTTTACCGCTTAACAAGAAAGTCGACGTATCATTACTTCGACTCCCTCCGTACACATAGTTCAAAGCATAAGATATGAAATCATACCCTATGGTAATCTTTTAGCGCTAAGCCGTAATAATTTAACTAATAAATGCGTTTGTTTAGGATAGCCATAGCCACTGCCACGCAGTGCTTGCAAAATATTTGATGATTTTTGGGGTTGCCAGTGCAGTTCCAGGTAAGGCCTTCTGGCGTCGCAACCAATTGGACACGCCGGCGCGAACCGCCGCCTTCAATAACACTGCCATCCAATCCTCCCGCCCAGCTTTCTATTTTATGGGGCGTATACTCTATAAGTTCGACTGCATGACGCTCAAAGATTGCGCTGCCGTAACGAATGTTGGAAGGTAGTGCAAGTTGCTCAATAACCTCTTTGCTTAGTAAATCGGCTAGACTGGCTGATTTTTGTGAACTCATAATAACAACTATACAAGCCTATACTGCTTCTTTACAGAAGGTAATTGCGCGTTCAAGCATTTTATCCGCAGATGCCTTAACATAGTCTGGCAAGTCTGCGTCGGCGAATAAATGTGTATTGCCTTCGTATAAGTATTCGGTAAATGGAGCTCCGGAAGTCTTCACAGCCTTTTTGAAGGCGTCTTCGCCTTCGGTATTGCGAAAAGGGTCGTTCGTGTTGTAGTGCAGTTGCACGGGCAAGCTGCCCGGCCATTCTGGTACTTGTAGTGCTTCGAGCGGCAAGGCTCCGTGCATCAGTAGTGCACCTTTCGCTTGCGGATGAGTTGCAGCCATATACTCGGCAATTGCAGCCCCATTGGAAAATCCAGCAAATATGATATCTCCCGAGATGGTAGCTGCGAGTTCTGAGGCTTTCTGCAACAAGTTTGGAATGCTAGTAGAAAACCAGAATTCATTCCCTTTACTATAGTCATCAAATACTTTGCCACCGTAAAGGTCGGGTGTTAAAACAGTAAAACCTGCTTCTTCTAGCGCATTTGCGAAAGTTTTGATACTTGGCCGAAGGCCGAGAGCTGAGTGAAAAAGTATTATAGTTGGCATAGATAATCTCCTTAACTTAAGGATACATCAGAAAACCTTCTAATAATTGTCAAAATTGGACACGCTGTTACTACAGGGTAAGTTCGTTTTTAAGCGAACCGGGGCTAATACCCGCTGACTTTTTGAAGGTCTTATGCAGATGCGATTCATCGACGTAGCCATGGTGACTGGCAATATCAGCAATTGACATTGTGCGCTCTTTGAGATCGCGTACTAATTTTTCTTGTCGTGTAATTTGTAGAAATTCTTTAGGACTTAGTGAAGTTGCTCTCTTAAAGCGACGTCTAAACTGTCGTTCGCTAATAGGCAGAGCTCTCACAAAGTCATGGTAGTCGAATAGTTCGGCATCCGCCTCTACTTGTGCGACAAGTTGATCTACAAGGGGGTCATTGGCAAATCCCTGGACCGATATAAGGCCTTCGAGTAGTATTTCAAGCCTTCGCTCTACGGCGGACGTAGACTGAAGATGTGACAAGTGGTGCATAAAGGGTTTTATGTGAGGATGATTGAGAGTATCTATCTGAATAACCGCATCCCTCAAACTGTCTTTGATAAAAAGCGGGCGCACGCCAACCTTCAAACGCACTCCTACGAGCATATCCCCGGGCGCAATCTTTGAAAGCTGAGCAGTAATCATCGGCCCAACAATTACCAGCCCATTACCATGAGAGCCCATGTAGGCCATTATATTGATATGCGCGGTTGGCAGGAGTCGGATAGTGCCTGGTTCTGTAATTTGGCAATGCCACCGTGCATGAACGATACTTTGTAGTTTAGGCGGTGGAGTTTCCTCAATGAAAGCAACGTTCGGCATATTGCTCAGTATAACCTATACTGAGATTTGTTTTCCATCCTTACCTCGCTTAATAACAGATCTCATAACACCCAACTAAAACAGAGACCGTCTTCCTACCAGCGACTTGACAAGTGATCATGTAAGAAGTAATATATGCCAGAAACACGGATTGCGCGCCATAAGGGCTGCGTAGACGTGTAGATATGAGGAGCCATAGTGGCTGCTTATCAGAAAATGCCGGACGGCGTCAACGTCCGACGTATCGCACTCCCCCAGAGGGGAGAACGCGCTATTAGGGTCACCTTGGAACCGTTGCAGACCGTCAAGATTCATCCCTTCATCGACTGGGCGCTCGCCCAGCTCGAGGGGCTCATCGACCGCACGGGTGACGGCGACATGTTCGAGATCATGCCAAGCGGCACCGTCCGCATCACGTTCTACCGGCAGAGGGGCGACGCCGTCAACGCGCCCCTCCTGCGCCAGGTCGACAGGGAGGCACTCGCTGGTGTGCTGCAGCCGCAGTACACCAGCGAGCTGGTCACCACCGCCGTCTACGTCCACCGCAACGCGGGCGACTACCACGTCGGTACGGTGATCCATCTCCACCACGAGGACGGCGAGCCGTTCGACGCATCCCTCGCCGACACGATCCGTGAGCTCGACGTCGTCCAGGACATCTCGTTCACCAGTGAAGAGGGGCGGGAGGGCTGTCTTGTCACGATGGCCGTCCCGGCCCTCAACGACAACGACGGCGCCATCACCGCGGTCATCAAGGCCGTGGCGGAGACGCTCCGAAGCGAGTACGAGCCGCGCCCGCTCGAGGTCGTGGACAACACGTACCTGGCGCTGCTGCGCGAATTCGACTACCAGCCGCCCAAGAAGGGCCGCAGGACCACCAGCGGCTGACATCCCTCATCCCCGACCGCCTTACGCGGCCACAATCTGCCCGTAGCGGGCACCTGTTCCCCGAGAGCGATCTCGTGACAGGTGCCCTCTGCGGGCTCTGTCATAGGTAAATGAAATGGAACTACTATTAGACGATACGGCCATGCTCCCGAGCGTACATATCAGTTACTTAGATTCAGTTGCTTCAGGCAAGCTTTTCCAAGCACGGTAGAACATCGCCACAAGCTCTGTAGCGCACAGTGCAGCCTCTTGTTTTGGTTCAAGTGAAGCAAGGATCCTTTGGCTCGCTCCGTTGAGACTCATGCGGAGTAGCAGAGCGGCAAATGCGGTATCGAAATGCCTAAAAATTCCACTCTCTTGCCCGGCAACCAGCACACTCTTAAGATCCTCGAGCTCTCTATCACCGAAGGCCTCTGCCAAGCTTATGGTCTGTCGAGGTTTAAAATTGGCGCGAATCTCCTGCAATGCTTTTATAGATTCGCCGTGATCGGCGTAGTACTCGCAGCTCACATTGATGAAGGTTCGTATTTGCTCCCACGAGTCGTTTGTTTGCCATACCTGCTGCTCCATAAAGCGGCGGGCATCAGCGTATATATAAGCAATCGTCTCTTGAAGTAATATTTCTTTACTCGAAAAATGATAATGGACGAGTCCTTTGCTGATGCCAAGGAGTGCACTCAATTCGCCAATGGTAGTCTTTGCATACCCTTTAGTGGCAAGTTGTGAAATGACACCATTGAGAATGCTCGTTTCACTACTTGTTAGATTTTTTCGTGGGATAAATGATTGCATGTATGATACTATTATAGTACGACCGTACAATAAAAACGAGGAGGCCTTGTGAGCATAAAGCATATATCCATACCAAAGATCTTCATAGCAAGAGGCTTACAAAGCCTTATGGCTGCAGGTATAATCTTTTTTCTTGGGCAGTTTATTACCCAAGCTACGGCCACACAGCCGTATAGCATGAAGCAACAAGCAATTAGTGACCTAGGAATTACACATTGCGGGCCATATAAAGAATATGCTACCCATGAGATTGTTCAGGTTTGCACGCCATGGCATCTAGTAATGGATGGTACATTTATACTGTACGGCGCGTTAATCATGTTATCCATAGGTCTTGCGCTTCGTTACATCTGGCCGCAGGGTCGATTTCGTAAAAGCGGTCTAGTGCTATTATTTTTTGGAGGCATCGAAGCCGTCGTAGCAGGTTTTTCTCCACTCGACCTAGCACCGGTGCTCCATAGTATATCTGGCGGACTAGCTATTGCTGCCCTCAATATAGGTCTTGTTCTGCTTGGTATTGCAGCCAAAAAAGAGCGCAAATGGCTTGGTCTAATAACAATGTTCATCGGTCTCGTTGGCATCTTCGGCCTTCTTATAGACGGTCAGCCACCTTATGCCTTACTCGGCTACGGTGGCTGGGAGCGTGTAGCTGGTTACGCAGCCGCAATCTGGGCTATCGGTGCGGGTTTGTATCTGTACCAAAACATCATAATAAAACAAGCAGAATAAAGAGGATGACTATGCAAAAACAACACTATGCACAGCAGGTAAAAATGACCGCTCTACCTGGTAAGCGCGACGAGCTTATCCAACGATTACATGCCGCTATCGAAGCGCTAGGGCACTTTCCAGGCTGCCTATACTACCTTGTAAGCACAACTGATGAACCTGACATTATTTGGATATGTGAGTTGTGGACGTCAAAAGAAGCTAAAGACGCGCTAGCTACAAGCCCAGAAACAGCAGAAGCGATGAAGGCACTTATGCCACTTATTGCTTCGACGACCGATCGAACAATCATGACAGTCGTTGACGGTTTTGGCCTTTAAGAATACGCACTATTTCATATAAACCCATGCGCGAGCATATAGTAGCACCCCCATTTCTGGGGGTGCTACTATATCTGAGATAAGTGTGTATTGCTACGAGACATTCGTCTATTACATAGGCACAGTTTCGTAAACACGCACTTCGCAGCCAGGTGCATTGGCAAATGGGCTTTTCATGACCAATTCACAAGCTTCTTCCAAGCTTTGCGCGGTCATCATGTAGTAGCCTACTGGATCATCGGTAAGAGAAACTACTTCACCACCCTTAATGGTTGCTCGCACAGGAGCAAGTGGATTGCCGCCATCAACTATACGATCACCGAGTGTCTTAAAGTAATCAACCCATGCTTGAGTCTGCTCTGGTGTTAGGTCCTGTGGCTGTTGCGCTTTGACATTGTGTCCGATGATAAGATATTTTTTCATTTATACTCCCTTATGATTAGTGTTCTCTGTTAAGTAAGCGATATAATTTCCCAACGTTTCGTCGTCATTCCCATACTCCAGATGGTATTGCGCCATCCATTGTTGTGCAACAATCATTGACCTTCGTCTAATAGCTACAAAATTCGTGCGACCTATCTTGCGACGCTGAATTAGCTGTGCCCCCTCAAGTGTGCGAATATGTCGGTGGATCGATGGTAACGATATCTTGTGCTCCTCGGCTAATTGACCAACTGTAGCCGGGTGAAAAGAGAGCGTCCTCATTATTTCACGCCGCTTCTCGTTGCTCAAGGCCGCAAAAACCATATCAAGAATTGGTGATTCATCATTACTTAACATACATGTTAAGTATAATAGCAAACCATACTGAGCACAATACTTTTACTGCTCAAAACGTGATAATCTATTCAATCGACTCAAGCTTAGCGATAAGAGCGTCTGCTCCTATGTCGAACACTTCATATAAACGATGCATTGCTTTTAGTCTGTCATTACCAGGCTGAAGCTCCAAACCTTGTTCTGCTATTTCTAGCGCACGAGTGGAGGCTTTTAGGCGTCGAGCAGCGTTACGCTTCCAGCTTGTAGAATCCATTTCGTATAACATACTTCGTACGCCGGGAACGCTTACCGGACGCACCATTCCGGAGGCACGCAGAGCAGCGAGGGTATTGCTTACAGCCCCCGCAGAAAGGTTCAGCGTATCCTGAATGTCTTTCGCAGATTGCGCAGCCGGTTCGCATACAAGTAAAAAACCTATAACTCTCGCGAGGCTACGTGGCATGCCAGTGTCATAACCGAATAACTCCATTTGCTCTATAAACGCTAACGTTTGCTCATTCATAATTTGAATTATATCATATGTTTCAATATAACGTGAAATAATTGACACGTGAGCATACGTCTAATACTATAGGAGTGAGGAGATATACATGGCAAGTAGATATATACAAAATAAAAAGATCAGCCTTCCAGTCACAATCGAAGGCGAAGGTCGACAGATAATCTTTTTTAATGGCGGTGGTGCTACGCAGATTAGCTGGAAAAAGGTCATAAAGAATCTTAAAGGAGACTATCAGCTGGTAACGTTTGACCTTCGTGGTCATGGCAAAGCATCCGTCTCAGACGACTACTCGTTCGACGGGTTTTTGAGCGATACTGAAGCGGTTGTTAGCGCAGTCAGTACAGGCAAGACTATCCTTGTTGGATGGTCGCTTGGTGCTGACCTCGCCCTCGCCTATGCAATTGCCCACCCTGATAAAGTAGCTGGGGTTGTATTAATTGACGGTGCGGTACCACTAGATAAACCATTAGTTGAAGATGAGACGCTCCTCCGGCAATCACTAAAAAGTCCCATTATGAAGCTAAGTCGGTGGTTAATTCGTTTTACACCGTACAATTACAGCATCTGGGGAGATGCGTACGCCAATATTGTGCTCGAATTGGACAAGAGACGCCAAAACCTTTTGGGTGACTACAAAAACCTGAAGTGTCCCGTAACGATGGTGCTTGCGGAAGAAAGCGCGGGTTCAACCGGCGAGCGCGCCATGCGCAATAACAAAATCTGGCACGATGGAGCCGCTCGTCTCGTAAAGCAAAACCCATCAATCTCAGTTGAATGGTTACAAGGCAGCCATCAACTTCCGTTTAAACACTCTACAGAACTTGCAGAAGTAATTGATACATTTGCTTCGAATCTGTAATTACTATATAAAGAATCTAAGTTTTTCATAGTACACAAAGGTTATCTCAGGCCATTGAAGCGACAGGGACTCCGACAATCTTTCGTATCCAACGCCAGAGTAGACAAAAAGCGCAGAAGCGCTTGCTTGATTCAGGTGGTACAACCGGCCCGTGTGCACGCTAATGGTGCAGCACGGGCCGGGTGGGCTTGTTGGGCCCTCAGGATGTCACTCAGCCATGAGCGGCACTACCGCACCGCCCCACCCCTTGAGGGGCGGGACCAAGCCCTCGTAGCTGGCGGGTACCTCGCCGAAGATGTCGGTCCACAGCCCGCGCGTAGTGGACAGATCCTCCTTCTCCATGGAGAGGACGTTCCGGGTGAAGTACGGACGCCGGTCGAGGAACATACCACGACCAAAGATGACCGCACAGTCATCCCGGTACTTCTCAGTGAACTCGGCGTGTTGGCGCCAGACCTCTTCGATGTAGCCAGAGGGGACGACGCGAGCCTCGGGGAACTCCAGACGCAGGTGCAGCCAGCGCCGGTAGTCCTCGATCGCCGTCTCCAGCGCCTTCAGCGGGACTGGCGGGGCGACCGCCTCTCGGCCTTCGGTTGCCCGATAGGCCAAGCGGTCGTGCACGACCTCGAGGTTGAGGTCGCGGATTGTCACGTCCAAGATGGGCGTTGACATTGTCTTGCCTCCAATGGAATCCTGAGATCCCGGTAATTTACCGAGATCATGTAGCTATTTATGTCACATTTACAGTAGACTTTAAAGTGTAGAATTTACAGCGAGCCAGTAATCATCTACTTTTTATATATTAGTTCTACAATACCAAGCAGCATCATAATGGACTCCACATCCTTCGGAGAAAGCAAGCTACACTACCATAATGTACTGCGCTGTATCGCTGATCATGCCAAGGGCTGCTCAACTCTTATCGACCCCGCGCTAGAGCTCTTCCTTTTTATGTCGCAGGGTCGGTCTCTCGGCAGGACTAATGGGCCGAATCACCATGGTCATATATATCAAAAGTAAAACTAGTAATCGCATCGCTATCTTGCGTAGGACGATAGGTGCCCGCGACGCCATTGCCAAAAGTTTCAGAGCCTAGGTGAATCATAATAGCAAACCGACCTTTATTACCCATAAAATCACTCGTATTTGGGGTAAGTTGGATATTTTGAGGGTAGCCTTGCTGAATATCTCGATATCCATGCGCCTCAAGAATGGCACCCAGTTTAGAGCGCTCTTCGCCAATGGTGGTTCGCGGTATAATATAAGTACCAGTGATCTCTGGAAGGTTATCCAAACCTACACCATCATGAAAGTGTCCATTATCTGGGGCGCTATCTGCCATATGAAGACTAGCTAATTCTTTCCACATTAGCATCTCTGAGTTGCGGAAAGGGGCATGTAGTTGCCGCATGAACAACATGTACGCAACAATCATTAGCAGCATTACAATCCCCGCGGCAAATAGCACAATCCAGTTCGTTCGTATACGAGATAAAGTGTTGCGTAAACTCATGTTCGTATTATAACTGATCGCTACTATCAGTCTATATCTCATCTTAGCAGGGCAAATGCCTTATTAATTCGGTCAGTGACTATTACTTTTATAGTCACCCTGCTGCAACATGTTTATGCTAAAATAAGCTCATCATGAAAATTACAACAGCTAAACTGCGAAAGTTCAATATGATCATGGCTGCACTACATGCGGCACAAGGAATATTAGTTTTGGCACTTAGTCGATCATTTGACCTGCCGATTTCGGGCAATTATCTTACCTTCAATCCACGGGTACAGCAGCTTGAGCCGACAACCCGGGTACTGTTTCATCTCTCACTTCCGATGCTTGTCGCTATGTTTTTCTTCATATCGGCGTTTGCTCATCTGATAATTGCGACTACCTATTATCGCCGGTATGAGCGTGACCTTAAACGCGGCATTAACAAAGCCCGGTGGATCGAATATGCAGTATCAGCCAGCACGATGATGGTTGCAATTTCACTACTAGTGGGCGTATACGACTTGTCAAGTTTGGTAATGATTTTTGCATTGGCCGCCATGATGAACTTGATGGGGCTTGTTATGGAAGTCCACAATCAAACAACAAAAAAGACAAGTTGGCTAAGTTACGTCATGGGTTGTTTGGCCGGCATAGTACCATGGTTGGTGATAGCGTTTTATATGTGGCTTGGAGCCGAAAATGGCAGCAAGGCTCCGACGTTCGTCTACTGGATATTCGTCTCGATATTCATATTCTTTAACTGCTTTGCGATAAATATGTTTTTACAATACAAAAAAATTGGACCCTGGAAAAACTACGTATACGGTGAATATGCCTATATTATTCTGAGTCTCGTTGCCAAATCGCTATTAGCATGGCAAGTCTTTGCGGGAACACTACGACCATAGTTCAGTCGTCTGTCTAACCGGTCAAGCTAAATCTTTCAAAAGGAGTAAAGGATGCCGTATAATAAGTAACGAATGAAACGGGTATTACGCTACGATTCAAGATCATTAGGCTTTACAATCGTCGAGCTGCTAATCGTCATCGTTATAATCACAATTTTGGCTGCAATCACTATTATCTCCTACAATGGAATCCAGAATCGCGCCAAAGATGCTGCGCTTAACGATCAGATCCAAAAACTGCAAAACGCCGTCGAACTATATAACACAGCGAATGGAAGCTACCCTAAATCGGCAAACTGGGGACAGATGGGCCTCGCCGATTCTACTGGCGTCTGGCCTGTCCAAAACATGGCACAATATGGTGTAACGGCTCAGCTTTTGGTTTCGCCTTATGACACATCCGGGGAAGCTAACTCAATTCAAGAGCAAGGCAACTGGACGACATCCTCTCGGTCACTCAACGGCATCATTGGCTGGGTTTCAATAATTGACCCTTCGCTCGATGCATCTGCCGGACACTGGACATGCTTCAATCCTGGTGAGATCTGCACAGGATATCGTTTCTGGTGGCGGACAAGCGACGGCGTGCTCCATACAATAGCAGGTGGACTAACCCCACCGTCACCATAAAAATCTCGCCGCAAACGAGAAACATCACGTAAATGGAAGATCAATGAAATCTAAGCGCGTCAACCTACAGTCAACCCTTATCGAAGCAGCTGGTTGGTACGGTGCAGTTGCGGTGTTGCTTGCATACACACTCGTCAGCTTCAACGTTATTTCGCCGCATGGATGGACGTACCAGTTACTCAATTTCACTGGCGCCGTTGGTGTGCTAATTATTTCGTACATGAAGCACGCTAAACAACCCGCACTGCTCAATTTTGTTTGGGCTATCATTGCCTTTGTCGCATTAGTTCAACTAGCTATCGATCGTATCTAAGTCATTCTCGGTAGTATGTAATCATACATTTGTCATTCGCCAAACGCATACGCATATTGTATATCCCACCGTGGGCGAGTAGCATAAAAGACTGGAGGTACACATACAATGAAAATTTCATCCATTCACGCCCGACAGATTCTAGATAGCCGCGGCAACCCAACTGTTGAAGCAGACGTTATACTCGAGAACGGTATCCTTGGCCGTGCAGCGGTGCCATCAGGTGCCAGCACTGGATCGCATGAGGCAATTGAACTTCGTGACGGTGGTAATTTATATGGCGGCAAATCCGTATTACATGCTGTTGCACATGTTAATGGCGAGATCAGCGAAGCACTTGTTGGTATGGAAGTAACTAACCAGACAGATATCGACCAAAAGATGATTGACCTCGACGGTACGGATAACAAAGGTCGTCTAGGGGCAAACGCAATTTTGGCAGTGTCACTCGCATGCGCAAAGGCAGCAGCGCTCGCGAAAGACAAACCATTATATGTATACATTGCATCGCTTGCTGGCAACGGCAAACTCATGCTGCCACTCCCTATGATGAACATCATTAATGGCGGCAAGCACGCAGCAGATAGCACTGACATTCAGGAATTTATGATTATGCCCGTTGGTGCTGCAAATTTTAGCGACTGCATCCGTATGGGCGCTGAGATTTTTCAAGCTCTTGGCAAAGTGCTAAGGAGCAAAGGCTACGCGACAACCGTCGGCGACGAAGGCGGATATGCGCCAGCAGTGAAGAATGGCAACGCCGAAGCCCTCGAGCTTATTAGTGAAGCAGTGGCAAGTGCCGGCTACAAACTTGGTGAAGATGTGATGCTCGCGCTCGACGTAGCAAGTAGTGAACTTATGCAAAACGGTAAATATAGCCTTGCAACTGAAGGCAAACGGCTTTCTAGCGAAGAAATGGTTGCGTTCTATGAAGATCTCGCTAACAGATTCCCGATCGTATCGATCGAAGACGGTCTCGGCGAAGATGATTGGGATGGCTGGAAGCAGCTCACCAAAAAACTCGGCAACCACATTCAGCTCGTTGGTGACGATCTGCTCGTAACCAACACTGAGTTCTTAAAGCGCGGCATTACCGAAAAAGCTGGTAACGCAATTCTGATCAAAGTAAACCAAATCGGCACGCTCACCGAAACGATCCGCGCCGTCAATATGGCTCATGATGCAGGCTGGAGGGCGATTATTTCACATCGCTCTGGCGAAACAGAGGATACAACAATCGCGCACCTTGCAGTCGGCCTCGGTACTGGCCAAATTAAAACAGGTAGCCTTTCACGAACCGACCGTATAGCAAAATATAACGAACTCATGCGCATCGAAGAACAGCTCGGCGAAGGCGCCGCCTTTGCAGGTCGCGGTACCGTGGAGCAAAAATAATGGCATACCTCGTATTAGTTCGCCATGGTCAATCTAAGTGGAACGCACTCGGACTCTGGACGGGTCAGCGCGATATCGAGCTCACCGATCAAGGCAGGGAAGAAGCACGTCGTGCCGTTGAACACCTAAAAGACATTCCCCTCCACAAAGCACATACGTCAAAGCTAATTCGTGCCAAGCAAACACTCGAGGAAATCAAGCAAGCACTCGATCAAGTTGAGCTCGAAACAGTTGAGCATGAAGCCCTCAATGAGCGTGATTATGGCGACTACACTGCCAAAAACAAGTGGGAAATCGCCGACCAACTCGGCCAGGAGGAATTCACGAAGCTTCGCCGTAACTGGGATCATCCAGTGCCAGGCGGCGAAACGCTCAAGGATGTTCATGCTCGCGTATTACCATACTACGAACAAGAAATCCTCAAAGATCTCAAAGAGGGTAAAAATGTAATTGTAGCCGCACATGGCAATTCACTCCGCGCGCTCATGAAACATCTTGATAGCCAGCCAGAAGATAAAGTGCATGAACTCGATATCGGCACAGGTGAAGTACTGGTCTATGAGATTTCAGAAGATGGCACAGTCCTCGGCAAAGAAATCCGTGCCAAAGGCGGCAAAGCCTAACAATTAATCCGAAAACAAACGCTCCACCCAGGACGCTTGTTTTGATCGGGTAGTAATAAAAGCATGAAATCTAGTCCCGAAACACTCTTTTTCAAAACATCCGACGAATGGGAAACCTGGCTTGCGCAAAACTATACCCTTGAAGAGGGCGTATTACTCAAATTCGCTAAAAAAGAATCGGGCATTACCTCACTGAATTATGCAGGTGCGCTCGACATCGCACTATGTTATGGCTGGATTGACGGCCAAGTCTATGCTATCGACGAAACGTTCTATGCACAAAAATTTACGCCGCGCCGCACCCGAAGCATTTGGTCGAAGCGTAACGTCAGTAAGGTCGAGGAACTTATAAAGCTCGGCAAAATGAAAGTCCCAGGCATCGCCGCAGTCGAGGCGGCCAAAGCAGACGGTCGTTGGGAGCAGGCATATGAATCATCGTCAAATGCCACCATACCGCCGGAACTACAAGTCGCACTCAAGGCGAATCCAGCCGCTAAAGAGTTCTTCGAAACCCTTAATAAAACCAATCGCTACTCCATAATCTGGCGCATTGCCACAGCGCGTAAACCCGAGACGCGTGCTGCTCGAATTACCAAGCTTATTGCTATGCTTGAAAATCACGAAAAGTTCCACTAACATTGGACATTTCTCGTATGGAAGCCTATGCTAGGCATAATGACTCGCTTACATCGACACAAGCACCAAAAATCGCAAAAAACACTCATTGTTAAAAAGCAGCAAAAGCCAAAATTTATTGACCGGCTTGTCTATGTCGCCGCAATCGTCGAACCACTCTGCTCGCTCCCACAGGCCTACGCAGTCTGGAGCACGCGCTCAGCAGGTAGTATCTCAATACTCGCATGGCTCGGTTTTGTCGTTATGGCCTTAATTTGGATTTGGTATGCAATCGTTAACCACGAACGTATCATCTTTATTTACCAGGCAATGTTCTTCGTCATCGATAGTTCTGTACTCATCGGGGCAATCTACTTCGGCGGCCGATTATACTAAATCGCAAATAAAATACCCCTCAATTGCGAGGGGTATTTTATTTGCCTTTCGTTCTTTTGAGCTCATCAGCATACATATGCATGTATGGAGGCAGTCCTTTAACGCACACGTGTCATTATGTAATTCTTCTAGTGAGATTATTGCCCAAGCTAATGACAGTAAGGTACCATATATACATGACTGAGGTACCGCATCGACCGCCAAGCCCAGACCAATCACCATGTTCGCAAAATGACTACGACCGCCGCATGCTTGATGCGCAAACAATTGAAAGGCAAGACAAACCAAAAATAACTTCTATGTCACCGGTGTCCCTGAGCGAACTCCTCACCCGAAAAGAGCGTAAAAGGCGTGATCGGGAAGAGCGATGCGCAAGACCTGGCTATACACGCCGTCGAATTGGCGTCGCAGCGCTCTGCCTTGCCGAATCACTTGGCCTCACATACAAAGGCTTTATGTTCGACCAAAACACTCTCGCCAATATGGTATGGGGCAGCGACAAGGCGGAATTCCATACGCTCTACGAACATTTCGATGGCGATATCACCCCCGAGACCTTTGTATACGTCATCCCGGGTACCGGTATTAAAGACGCTACGCCTCGCATAGCCACACCACTCATGCCCTCATTTTCATCAATACCAAATGTCAAATACATGGCATTAAAAGAGGGTGCACACCCACAAATTAACGACACTCACGCTGCGCTGGACCACACTATCGACAAAAAAGACCCGCCAGACCGTATCATTTTTGAGGGTATGAGCGCAGGCGGAAAAGAGGCGCTTGATCTTGCTGCGTACTTACGTGAGAAATACCCGAAAATCGATATTTCTATCATCCTTAGCAGCTCGCCATATGACCAAGACTCCGCCTATCAATTGCGTGGATCCAATAATGTGCTGCCCATTATTGCCGACCTCTCTGCAGAACTCAATTTGCGTGGCGGTCCAATAACACGCTTCTTCGGCGAGATGTACAACAAACGCCATCGATGCTGGGACGACGACGACATTTTCTTTAGACAATGCTATGAAACTGCCAAGCAAGTCGCCCATAGCAAATTAACGTCCGACGCTTCATCAACTGAACTACTCGAATGGCAAGTGGAGTGGACACGCTCCCTCTCCGCCGGCCGCAATATTAACAGGCTAAAAAATGAAGATGGGAAAGGATACACATCAATTCTGTATATAAAGACGACAAGGGATACTGTCGTTGACGATGCGCAAGCTATAGAAAAGTACGAAGCAGACGCCGCCAAAAACGGTATTCCATTCGAAGTCATCTCAATTGACGCTCCACATGCCAGCGAGCAAGCTAACGCAAGCCTCTATAATAAAAAGGTTATCAAAACATACCTTGCCGAAATCGACAATATTTACGCACAGATTGACACCCAAAACCTCGCGGACAAGGCGCTAGAGAATAAAATCGGGCCGAGCCCGTCACCATCAGTCGCAGCTATAGCCCCAAGTCCAAGCAATATACCTGACATGGCTGCTAAGTAGCCATACAATGTATTCTTAAGTCTACGCGTGTTAAAATAAGTAGCATGTCTAGAAAGATCAGTGAATTTGTGCGGTCAGATGACCCTGGCTCGTACCAGCCTCAGTCGACCCCACAACTCGCCGTACATCCACAACGCCCACGCGCAGTGGTAGAGCAAAAGCTTTCGCCTGCTCCACCCGCCGCAGCGCCAAGCGAGTCGCTACCTTCCGTTGATTTAGAATCGCTCGATACGCATCTCGAGCCACTACCCGAAAAAAAGCAGCGCAAACGGCGATTCCATATTAAGTTCACAAAAAAACGAGTGATCCTCTCAATTATTGTACTATTGTTGCTGATTGCTGGCGGCATCTTTACATACTTAAACTACACCGCCTCAAAAGTCACAAACGGCGGCACAATCCTTGATCTTGTCGCCCCAGGAACCCCTCTTAAAACAGATGACGAAGGTCGTACAAATATCCTCGTATTCGGCACCTCGCAGGATGATGCTGCACATCAAAATGCAGATGGCGGTGGTGGTTTATGGCTCACCGACTCAATTATGCTCGTGAGCATCAACAAAAGCGCCAACACGGCAAAAATGGTAAGCATCCCACGTGATTTATGGGTCAAACTCGACGACCAATGCTCGGTAGGAAATGAATCAAAGATCAACGCCGTCTACGAATGCGCCGCTGGACTCATAAACGACGCGCAATCACCATCAGAGTATACTAAGAAAGACAAAGAAGGCGCTGCAGCCTTAATGAAGACCGTCACGACAGTCACTGGTATCACACCCCAATATTATGCACATGTTAACTACAATGTACTCAAGCAAGCAGTGGATGCGGTAGGTGGCGTTAGTGTTGATATTAAGGGTGACGGCGCAAGCGGTATTTATGACACTAACTTCGACTGGAACTGCCCAAATGGCCGGCCATACACCTGCAAAAACGTCTACTATCCGAAAGACGGTACTTATGAACTCGATGGTCAACACGCACTATACCTGGCGCGCGCGCGTGCCGATAGTGGAGCATATTCATATAAAGATTTCGGGCTCGCTCGCGGCGATTTCGATCGCCAGCTAAATCAGCAAAAGATTATGACAGCTATCAAAGAGAAAGCGCAATCTGCGGGCGTGCTGTCAAATCCAGTTGCCGTCTTTAATCTACTAAATGCGCTTGGTAACAATATCACTACAAGTATCAGCACTGGCCAGATGAAGACATTCCTCACAACTCTGCAAAAGCTTAAATCCGCCGATATCACAAGTGTTGACCTAAACGGTGATACACCAGTTGTAAAGACCGGATCGTACTCAGGACAAAGCATCGTACTCTCGACGAGCGGCCTCTATGACTATACTAGTATGATCACTCTCATCGCCAAACAACTCTCAACTAACCCAGCCATCGCCGAAGGTGCTAGCATAGCCATCTATAATGGCGGCGAGACTGCCGGCGCAGCGGGTACACTCCGGACGAAGCTCACATCAGGCGGACTTACTGTCACAGCAACTGGCAACACCGATCCAACCAGCTCAAGTGCGTCGTATACGATTTACGTGGCAAAACCAGATTCATTTACAAAAACTGTCGACTATCTCACCAAGAACCTTGCTGGTGCTACTGTTGTTCAAACCGCAGCGCCAGCTAGTGTTCCTGCTAATGACGCAGACATCGTCATCGTAATTAATAAGTAATGAAACATAGTTGCCAAATCCTCGGAACCACTACAAGCTATTGGGAATACAACCCCGATAAACCAACCACGCTCATTTTCATTCACGGGTTCCGCGGCACACATCACGGGCTACTCAAAATTGCCGATCTTCTGCCTGAATATCGATTAATCATTCCGGATCTCCCAGGCTTTGGTGTGAGCGAGGCGCTAACAAACGGTCATGGAATCGACAACTACATTGAATGGCTATTCTTATTCCGCCAAATCGTGGATCCACAGGCAGCCTCGTCATACATCCTCGGACACTCATTCGGTTCTATCATCGTCAGCCATTACGCAAGCCTTCACCCGTTAACCGTTACGAAGCTTACGCTCATCAATCCAATCGGAGCACCCGCCCTCGAAGGCGAACAACGATTTCTTACACAACTTGCTATTCTTTACTACTGGCTCGGGCGCAAGTTGCCAGCCCGTGCCGCACGAGCCTGGATTTCGTTCAAGCCGATAACTAAGATTACAAGTGTCACGATGCGTAGAACCAAAGACCGCCAGATACGCAAGTTTATCGATGAGCAACACTATACACACTTCAGTACATTTGCAAACCCGACTCAGTTATCAGAGGCATTCAAGACATCTGTAAGTCATGACGTCAGTCAGGTTGCCAAACATCTCGCTATGCCGACACTCATGATTGTAGGCGAAAAAGACGACATAACAGCGCTCAGCAAGCAGCACGAGTTACACGCTAAAATCGATGACGCAGAGCTTGTTATTATCCCAGAGGTCGGCCATCTTACACACTACGAGACACCGGGCGAAGTTGCATCGGCAATACGCAATTTCATTAAATAAATTACTGCATAAAACAAAACACCCGGCACTTACATCCGGGTGTTTTTCAGGGAGATTATGCTAACTCTAGCGTACGCTGCGCCTACTCCCCCAATAAGCTCCTACCATACCAACGAGCGATCCCGCTCCAATCACACTCATCACACCATCACTGATACCAGTGTGGGGAAGTTCTGTGGTGGTTGGTGGAGTTGGGGTTGGCGTCGGTGTCGTTGCACACTGACTCAGGTCAGTGGTGTACTTACTGTTGTCGAAGTCAGACTTGTTAATGGTCACAATAGTCTTGTCGCTAATGCGGCAGACTTGTTCCTGACACTTTGTAAGGTCAGTACTGTAGTGAACGTCATCAATCTTGGTCTTATCGACAGTCTCAATCTTGAACGTATCAAGGTTACACGCGACTACCGTTTCAGGCTTTGGTGCACACTTGGTAAGATCAGTTGTATAGTGAACATTGTCGATCTTCGACTTGTCTACCATCTCAACTTTCATCGTAGCAAGGTTACATGCTTGTACCTTTTCTACTGGCTGACACTTGGTAAGGTCAGTCGTGTAATGGATGTTATCTATTTTAGTCTTATCCACAGTCTCAATCTTGAACGTGGTGAGGTTGCAGGCTTGGACTTGTTCGACACAGTCCTTAGTAACGGTAACAGTTGCAGTGTCGCTTCTGCTACCATTTTGGGTGTCTGCGGCTGCCGTGTTTATCAATGTGTTTGTACCACAAGCAAGTGCGCTATCGGCGGCTACTTGGGCGGTGAGCTTGACAAATCCACCCGCTCCAGGAGCGTAGTTACCAATATTGATACCTTGCTGAGCAACCGTGTTTGCAGTAATTGCTTGGAACTTGTTACCGGTCAGTGAGTTTGAGAGGTATGTAGAACCAGCTACGTAGCTAAGGTTAGTAGGAAGTGTATCCCGGATAACGACGCCATCTTGCTCTGTAGTACCAGTATTTTTGTACTGGACGAGGAAGTCAACGAGGTCGCCAGCCTTTGCGCTTACTGTTTTACTAAAGTTGTCAGCATTATGTGCGCTTACTGTTTTAGCAACAGTGAAGTTTGGCTGGTCTGCCTTAAAGCGATAGGTAACGTAGCCTGAGTACTGCGTACAGCCAGGTACTTTACCGTCAAGTGCGTCGTAGCCAAGTGGTGTACCGGTGCTAAAAATAGCGTCCGGAAGGGTCTTGCCGTTAGTCGCGCCATTGTTGGTAATCTTAGCACTGCCAGATTCGATACGAATATCCATCGCACCTCCAGTAGTGTTTTTTACCGTTGCCTCATCCCAAACTTGGCTTGGTGATGAGTTGCTCGCGCCAACGTAGCCGTTGATTGTGCCAGTTGAGCCGGCCGCGACGCTTGCTGGAAGCTCAGTCTTCATATAGGCGCCTGTTGCGATACCCTTGTAGTTATGCGCGGCATCGTTAAGGTTGCTTGCTGCATCATTGTGATAAAATACGTAAACTTCGTACTCGTTACCAGCGACAAGTGATTCATTCTCACTAAACTTGCTGTTTGTTGTAACGTTGCGGATCTGAACGAAATTACGTTCGTCACCCTGTACCGGATTATCGGTGATTGAGTTGAATGTTACGTGGTCGGATGGATGAGCCATCGTGAACGTTGGACGGTCTGGTCCCCATGCGAGAAGTCCTGCAGGAATCGCAACTGTAGCAGTAGCGATCGCTGTAAGAGCCCATATACGCTTTGAGACCTTACCGAGTAGTGATGTTAGGGTCATTTCGCTATCTCCTTAGACGCGCCTATAGCGCGTTATTAAAATTGGTGGTGTACTACGACAAAAATCCGAGAACACTCGGAATAAGCAAAACTAATTGTCAACGTACTTCACCATCCCGAGAGTTTCATCTTCAATCAAGCTATACCTTACAGTGTATTAGAGGTTGCTGCCTAGGCAGGACACCACCAGTAAAGGTAACATCCTGCCTGAGGTGGCAGCTACGAATATGAGCGCATGACCGGTGCTTCATCTAGGTTGGTGAAGCACCGGTCGACCTCTCAGCAGGACTGGTGAGTGATCGGGTTGACGCACCCGGTCGCGGTTCCAGTCGGCCCCACGGAGGGGGCGGGCGTTGACGGCGTCGGAGGCTTGGAGGCTCCCGGCGCCGTCTGGGTGCTGCCGCTGCCCGGTGTCGTCGACGGGTTCGCCGTTTCCGACGGGTGAACGGGCGGCTTCGCCGGGCCCGACGGCGATGCGGCGGGCGTGTGGTATGGGTTGGTTTGGAGCGGGTTCGGATCCTTCGGGCAGACCCCGTGATCCAGATTGTGCACCGTTCCGTTGCTCCATACGCACGTTGCCGGCGGACTCGTCGGCGTGGTGCTCGGCGGCCCCGAGGGGGTCGACGGCGTCGGCTTGTGGCCGGGCTTGGTTGGTGTGGCCGGTGTGATCGTGGGCGGCTTCGACTGGGTCGGAACCGACGGTGTGATCGTCCTGGCCGTCTCACAGGGGAAGGCCTCCGCTCGCTTGTCCTTGAGGTTGACCCCCAGGGCGAACGGACACCTACCGTTTTTCAGTGTGTAGGTGAGCGCCATGAACGGCAGGTTCTCCTGCCCGTTCGGGTCGGTCACCTTATGCACGCGCGGCTGGTTGCCTCCCACGAGCGCGTCGAGCGGCCAGTTGGCCGTTGACGTTGCTGTCTTGGTCCCCTGGTTATCGAGCACGTAGAGCAGTGTGTTGACGAGTTCTGCGTCGGACTGGTAGCCCGCTGTGACGAACTTCGCCTTTTCTGCATCCTCGCCCGCGCCGGTCATGATGTAGGAGCCCGCGCTGTCGACCTTGAAGGTCAACCAGCCCAGCATATCGGTGGACGACTGCTTGAGCATGGCTGTCAGCCACGGGTTGGCGTCGGCGACCGAGAAGTCCCCGATCGTGGCGTCGCCGAGCGCTTGCGCGTAGGCGTCACCAAGGGTCGGGTTCACGCATATCTCAGAGACGAGCTCCTTGAATTGCGCGTCGGTGCTGGTTGCACTGAAGGGTGTCGAGACGCTCTCAGTCCACAGCCGACCCGGGGTATGGGGCAGCGAGTTGGGGCTGAGAGCGTCCCCCGTTGTACACTTAGCGGCATCGGGCAGGAGATCTCCGACCTTGACGGTCAAGTCCACTGCGGGGTTTCCGGTTTCGACCGCCGCGGCAGTTGTTCCGAAGAGGTGTGGCGCGACCAAGTTACCGGACAGTGTCGCGAACAGCGTTACCGCTGCCACGGCAGATGCCGCGAGAACCTTCATGCGGGTGGTCCGGCGCACACCTTCCACCGCGGCGAGAATCGCTGCGAGGAAGATGAGCAAGAACACCCAGTCGCTCGCCCGGAGTGCCAGCACCGTCAGCGTACCCGCGCTCACGATGAACGCGATACGCGAGAGGGTGCTGCGGGAGCTGATAGCCCGGGCGAGGGCGACCACGGTGAAGAGAAGACAGAAGGTCTCGGGGCTGAAGAACCGGTAGGCCGGCCACACGATGGCGAAGGTGGTGGTGCTGAATGCACTCACACCAGCCAGGTAGTGGCTCTTCTTGCAGAGGGCGATGGCCGTCAAGACCACGCCCAGGACGACTACCGTTAGGTAAAACATCGTTCTGGTCCTTTCTTGGTCTTGCGGCTCAGTGGCGCCGCTCGGCGAGCCGTCGGACAGTTCCGGCGGCGCGAGCCATGGCGCCATCGGCGCCCGGCTGGTCGAACTTCTGCTGCATCCAGTCGAACAACTTGTCGACAGGACCGCGGTCCTCGGCCGGAGTCTCCAGGCCGGCGAACGTTGTCGCCGCCCTGAGGGCACGGTTGTGGTTCCCGGTCGTGCCCATCGTGCGCATGTAGGCGCCGACGGCACCCCGGTAGGCATCCGTGCTCTCGCCCAAAGGGGCGAGGAACGTGCGGAGCTGTCCGAAGTCGTCGTTGCCTGCGTCGGCGGCGCGGTTCATCCGAGCGACCGCGTGGTCGTACTGGATGTGGAATTCGATGTACGGGCTCTCCAGGAGTTCGCTAACGGCGTCCTGGCAGAGTTCGCGGGTACTACGGCTCATGGCTGATTCTCCTTGAAACGTGGGCCGGGTGGCCCGGGTTGGTGGGTTTCCCGGCGCTCTGCAGTTGCGGCGGGGGCGCTCAGCGCATAGAGATGTGCTAAGTGTTCCCGCCGCAACTTCCGCTTGAAGGAGAAATTGTATTCGTAACTGCATGCTGCTTGCAAGAAGCAGCAACAGAAACCGTGAAATTCACGGCCTCGGTTGCTGCTTCTTAACAAACAGGCTAATACAGTAAGGTATAGCCTGATTGTCAATGTTCTCATCTTGGCGCGTAAGCTTTTACCTCACTCACCGTGACCTTACGATGCTATCACATTTATGTTAAAAAGTCAATATATAGGGCAACGTTTTAAGCATAAGTGCAACAATAGTTAATTAGTGATTAACACTTCTCAAGTCGCTTGTTCTTGCCTTTATTTATGGGCCGTTGTATTGTAGATATCCCCTGTACGCGAGAGTGAGGAAGTACATTGCATCAACACAGTCAACCGGGTGGTGTCGAGTTGAGCCATGCGCTGAAGATGCGTATTCTCGATCTCGCCCCATTCACATTAGATGAGCTGTTCGCGGGTGAAGTCAGTGCGAGCAGCCCCACACTTGATCACCTCCGCAAAGTGACGCGCCTCAAGATTATCGAGGTGTTCAGTACTGCCGGCGGGGCTAGTCGTGGTACTGTTCGCAGGCCGATCGTCGGCGCCAGCTACGTTCTGTCTGGCGAGGGCACGGTCAGTGGACTGGCAACGGCCATCGATCGTCTCCTGGCGGCATCCCACGACTTCGTCATCAGGGCGGGTGATCTGCCGCCGGTGTACCGAGGACTCGCCAAGCAGTGGCGCGACTCGGTTCGGGCATGCATCCAACACCTTCTTCTTCTGGAGGCGGTAGAAGAACTGCGGCAGGCCGGCGCACAGCTCTGGTACTTTGAAGGCGACCAGCAGTGGATGGTCGCACAATCTCTCATCGACCAGTATGGCGACCTGCTGCGTGATGTGAAGTCATTGCCAAGGTCCAGGCGTCGCATCAAGCGCGACCAGCGCGCATGGCACGGGCGCCCCGCTTGCCAACGCGGGCGAGTTATGGAAGGGGTATCGGTGGGGTACGCAGCGTAATTCCGCGCTGCGTCAGGGTAGGGGTGGGGTGCGAGTAAAATCGTGCCCCACCCCTAAAAAATGCTTGAAAATAAGTGACTTATCTGCTAGAATAGCGTAAGTATTGAGAGATTTGACTCTCTTTCGCAATTTGGTCTCATCGTCTAACGGTTAGGACACCAGGTTTTCATCCTGGCAATCCGGGTTCGATTCCCGGTGAGATCACCATAATTATTTCCAGATCAGAAAAGTTCGACGAGTAATCTTGTCGAACTTTTCTTTTGATCCTATACTCCTGTAAGCGGAGTTCGAATCTTTCTAAGCATCAATACCAAAGTAACGACCTAAAAATCGTTCGCCGAACCACCGTTTTTAGAACGAATTTGCAGAGTCAATTCCAGGCCCTAAATTATTTTATTATCAAAATCTATCACATATAAAGCTCCCAGCCGGAGTTGGGGGGATATAGAATTCGTCTTGCCTCCTATGTATCAGAACTATATAATACCTCGAGTCATGCAAGTTCACTCCAGTGAGGAGTCGCATCCACATGCGCAAAAAGAAGGATAAGAAAGCAAACAGCAACGGGTCAGGATCGGGTAACAACCCCAATGAGCAGGCTCAGATCCAGAATGCCTGCGACTTCCACGCAGGTAATCCGAATATGAGTGCGACGCAGGACGACGAGCACGCTACTGAGTGCACAAGCTGTCACTGGTAGTACTAGACCGGGGTCGGTACCACCCTGGCGACCTATAGCTGATCCGAGGTCGCCAGTGACTCCAGTGCCATGACGACGTGATGAGTTACTGAGAGATGAGACCCTTAGGGTATTTCTCCTCAGTAACTCATCACGCATTATTTTCCAGAAGTCTTTTGCATCTATGTCCATATATTTAGCTGCATAGGTGAGTAGTAAGATATTCCAACTCACCGAAGAAGATTTCAACCCTATTCACCCTTAGGTTCACCAAGTTTAACACCTCACCTTGTGTGGGGTTTAAAACTTGGTGCTTTTGCGAGTAGTCGGATTCGGATTGGCTTTGCGCAAGCAAAACATAATCCGGGTACGATAATACGACGAGGCGAGAGAAAAACGAGCTTGTTCGTTTTTTCGAGCGAGGAAGTATTATATTTGATCACCAATTGCAGCTGACCCATCTATTGCATTTTAGTTTCTTGATTATTTCATCACAATTCACAAAACACCAAGTGTGATCTTAATAAAGATACTACATAGTCAAAGTTCGGAGAAAAATATTGGTTAATAATTTAGTGGAGGGATAGCTCTTTGCGCAAAAAAGATATCTTTGAATGTCCGATAATCGCTAGTATATAAAAACTTACCATGCAAAGATGTACATATGACGACGAGCTTAAGCAACTCCGTACGGTATCGCGCAGTGCGAGAAAGAAACAGGAAGTTTGATGGCGTGTTTTATTTTGCAAAAACAACAGGAACATATTGTCGTCCCTCTTGTCCAGCTCCTCATCCATTGCAGGCAGAATACACCTTCTTCGACACTGCTTCGGAGGCAATCTCATGCGGATATCAGACATGTGGACGTTGCTGTCTAGATACATCAAAGGGTGACCTGTCACTAGTGATACTCGATAGCATAGATGCCGGCGTTATAAATGATCGTGGCGTAAATGGCTTCGCAGATACGTTACATATGAGTGAACGACAGCTGCGACGCATCATCCGACGAGTAACGGGTTCTTCACCATTACATTTTAATCAGGAGAAACGTATTGACGCAGCTAAACAACTCATAACGTGTACAAAGTTACCAATCACTGATATTGCATTTAGTGTTGGTTTCTCTAGCATCCGACAGTTCAACATTGTCTTCAAGGATGTATTTAACATCACTCCTCGCGAGATGAGGAAAAATAATTCTGTACATATTCTAGAAAAGAACTCGGATGATCCTACGTCTTCGATTAAATCGTCCATATAAAAAACCTTTGCATAGGTTCAAGTTTATCGTTCGTCAAATAACAATAGGGAATAGGACATGAAAACTTATAAAAATTCAAGAAAAATTTTGATCGGCATAATGTTACTGATCGGAGCTAGTGGAACGGTAATGACTTCGTCTATTGCATTTGCAGCGCAGCCTACCGTAGATTTACAAACAGCCGCACCATTTGCAATTCTTGCAGGAACTCCCAACATTACGGACGCGGGTAACACATCAGTCATTACAGGAGACGTCGGACTAAGTCCAGCTACAGGTGCTGGGATTGGGCTACTTTGTTCTCAAGTAACCGGAACGATCTATTCCGTGGACGCCGCAGGGCCGCTTCCTTGTAGAGTTACTAACGGCCCGTTGCTGGTGACAGCCAAAAATAATCTGACGACAGCCTATACGGATGCGGCGGGGCGCACTCCCGTAACAACCGTACCAACCGAGCTAGGTGGTACCACCAAGACGGCGGGCGTATATGACTCAGCATCTACCACTTTTGGAATTACGGCAGGTGCGGGTGCCCTTATCCTTGATGGGCAAGGCGATCCTTCCTCTGTTTTCATTTTTGAAATGAACGCAGCCGGTACTGGACTGACCGTTGGGGCTGGGAGTACGGTATCATTAATCAATGGAGCACAGGCTTGTAATGTCTTTTGGCGATTAGATACAGCTAGCGTTAATACTACGGCCGTGTTCAAAGGGAGCATTCTCGCCCTTAATTCAATCAGCGTGGCCAATGGTGCAAACATCGAGGGTAGACTACTGGCACGAAATGGCAATGTTACGCTGATTAATGATGTCATTGCGAAACCTACTTGTACAGCCCCATCGGGGGGCGGTGGAAGCGGGAGTTCAACGACGCCCAAGCTCCCAAACACAGGCGTGCATACAGAAGACACAATGAGTACCTTATTAATACTCGGATCTGTTGGCCTCATTACCGCTAGCCTATGTGGAGGCTACTTCGTTCAAAAGCGGCATCTTTCATCCAAAAACTAAGGAGCCATCTGCTTGCTCACACTGCCTCAAAAACAATCGAAGTCCATGGCTAGGCGTATTGTATTCAGTATTATAGCCGTAGGCCTTCTTGCAGCAGCTGCACCTACCCTGGGTCTCGCATTCAATCGACCAGCCCAGAGTATTGCAAGAGAAACGTCTCATACCCCAGTACTATCTCAAAAAAGTGTTAATGATATTGGGATACCGATACGCCTCAGAATCCCTGCAATTAATGTTAATTCTGCCGTTGAACCTGTTGGCATTACTCCGGGCGGAGTAATGGATATAAAGGAGAACCAAGACAATACAGCATGGTATAAATATGGTCCACGTCCGGGCGAGAATGGCAATGCCGTTATTGCAGGCCACTACGGTTGGGATCACCAGAAACCCTCTGTCTTCACTCAATTATCTAAGTTACAGGAAGGTGACAAATTGTATGTCGATAGCGATAAGAGAACAACCATTGCATTTGTCATACGTAAGAGTAAAAGATACAACCCAGATGCTGATACAACCGCTATCTTCAAGTCAAACGATGGCAATTCTCATTTGAATCTAATAACCTGTGATGGCAGCTGGGATGAAGCTAAAAAAAGCTATACAAATCGACTTGTTGTATTCGCTGATCGTACATAGAATACAATAACGGCATGAGCAATGAATTATACAAGAGGTGTCCGCTTCAGGATACCAAATACAAACTAGTCCCATTGTCGGGTATTACTATATGGAACCACTACGTTAAATACCCCGGTTAATCCGGGGTATTTTTGGTTGCTATTATCTAGCGGCGCTTTGGTTGCAAGAAGTACACGACACCGTAGGTTGAGAGAGTCGCAAGGAGTGTTACGAGCAATCCACCGAGTGATGAACCAGTGTGTGGTAATTCAGCTGGTGTAGGGGGTGTGGTAGAGGCAGCAGTAACTACTGGTGGAGTTACCGTTGGTGGCGTAACGTCACCCTTACCACAGTTCATATCAGTGAAATCAAACGTGTAGAGGTAGCCCTGCTCATCGTAGTTGGTGGTACTGAGTACATAACCTGGATTTGCGGTTGCAAGTACACCTCGGTGTGTTGCAGTGATACCTGCCCGGCTAGGGTCAACAATGTTGCCGTTAGTGTCGAGGTACGCTTCTTTGTAAGTAATACCGAGTGTGATTGGGAGAACGACTTCGCAGTCAACAATCTGTGGCTTTACCGGAGTAACAACGGCTGGTGGGCACACATCGTTTGAATCCTTGGCTGCACCAAAGTCGATAGTTGCAGCGCCGCCTACGAAGTGTCCACCGATAGCGGTTGCGATAAGGTGACCATTGGTCGTGTTTGTAGACCAGTGAACGTCATTAGTGTCTGCAGGTATAATCCAGTATGCGTTGTTCGGGCCACATTCATCAGCCTGCTGCGGTGGCTGTGGAATAGCGATACAGTCTGATGTGCTGAATGTAAATGTGTGTTTGTAGATTGGCCAGCCAAACCTTTCAGTGCCATTGATGTAGAGCTTTACTTCTACAGTTGCACCCTGTGGAATGTTTGCAACGACAACGTCGCTGCTTGCTGAGTAACTTGTCCTAATGCCGTTTACCCATACATAGTAGGTGTGATGAACGCCAGGAATGCCATCTTTGTATGCAGGGAGAGTAAGGCTGCCAAGCGTGTTGCAAGTCGGGTTAACTTGCTTAGGGGTAGGGCAGTCTGCTTCAGAAGCATCTACGGTTTGGTCGGTTGTTTTCGATGACTTAAGTATGCTTACCCACTTATTGGAGATAAGTATGTGGGTATAAGTGTTGACCGTAGTCCAGGTAGTTGTTTTACCGCCACCCCCAGGTAAACAGATAGTTGCCGTTTTTGTCGTGGTGGTTGTGTAATCGGCTGGTTTAGCGCAAATTGCCAGTTCGTTGGCTGTTGGAACACGCGTCCTACTCTCAGTCGTGGTAGTTACGGTAGACACCCAAGCCGCACCGCTCCATGTGTAGGTTGTGCTCGTTTTGGTACGGGTCTGATCGATGAACGTATTGCCACATTTGTAAGGGGCGGTATCAGACCATTCGCTATAGGTAGTGGTATCTTTTGGCTTTGGCGTACACGTCATAAGTTCAGATGAAGTAAGATTACGCTGTCGAGGAGTATCTTGAGTGATAACCTCATGTGCAGTATCCAGTACCCAGCTATTAGAATTTTGATCCCATTTGTATGGTGTAGTGATTTTGTTGCGAGTTTGCGTGACTGTTAAAGTAGTACAATCCTCCTGCCCGTCAACCCATTCAGTGTAGGTGATTTTATCTGCAGGCTTGTGGCATTGAGGGCCATCAAGTTGTTGCTGGACAATGACGTTATTGAAAGAAATAGATGTCTTTCCGTTGCTGAAGACTTTATTAACATTGTTCCTGATAGTCGCAGTCACCGTGTATGTACCAGGGCCGTGATACGCTGGATTCGTTGACCATGTGTAATCTAAGGTGTCTGAGAGTGTGAGGCTACCTGCCGTGTCGCATGTTGCAGGCGTGGCAACTGGAGCTGTTGGCGTTGGCGCTTGAAACAACTGCGTACACTGATCGTTCATGGCGGGTGTAACGTCATGCTGGTCATGCACGAATACACCAGGAAGTTTAAACTCATGCTCAGTGTTGCCATTACTAATCTGCGCCTTCCACTGCCCAGAATTCCCCTCGATATTACAGTAGACCTGTTTATCATTACTGCTTGCGAATGCAGGTGCAACAGGGGCGATTACATTTGATATTACGACGGCCAAAGCCATCAATGCCGCAGTTAACCTGCGGTTTACTTGGTTGAACATAAATCCTCCCCGATTTAGCTCCTACGGTTCCTATTGACTTTAAAGTAACACCAAGTTTGGTATACGTCAATTATATTCTATAAGTATAAAACTCTTATGCTTTACGGGGGTGTAGATGTTACTCATTGCTATCAAGAAAGATGATATAATAACAGATATCATGGCAGAGTATGATAAAACAAAATACGAGTTGCCGTCAGATATGGCCAATAATAGCAAGTTAAATAGACTTCGTGCTGCTGTTCTTGGCGGCAATGATGGCATTGTCAGTATCTCAAGCCTTATGATGGGCGTCGCCGGAGCGACGAGTGACACCCATTCAATTGCTCTAGCTGGGCTCGCGGCACTAATTGCAGGAGCCTTAAGTATGGCTGTAGGCGAATATGTAAGCGTCTCGAGTCAATCAGATGCCGAAAAAGCCTACGTAGCATTAGAAAAAGAAGATTTACATAAAGACCCAGCGGGCGAGCTTGATGAGTTGGCACGCGAATACCAAAAGCTAGGGGTAAGCGCTCAAACAGCCCGACAGGTCGCAGTTGAACTGACCGAGCGCGATGCCTTGCGCGCGCACCTGCATGTACACTTTAATCTTGACCCTGATGATTTAAATAGCCCGTGGCAAGCAGCAATCGCAAGCTTTTTATCCTTCTCTATGGGCGGCTTAGTCCCCTTTCTGGCGATGATTCTCACGCCTAGCGCTTGGCGCATTCCGTTTGCGGTCACAGCTGTTGTGATTGCCCTCTTAGCAATAGGGTATGTGAGCGCCATTGTTGGTAAAGCACCGAAGGTGCGCGCGATTATACGTGTTGTTGCAGGTGGCCTCGTTGCCATGGCAATTACCTATGGGGTAGGTGTTCTGTTTGGCCATAGCGTATAGTGTCTCGGTATTGTACAATTATAGAAATGAACACAATCTTTAAACGCACTAAAATCCTGGCAACCTTGGGCCCGGCTACATCAAGCGAGGAGAAAATCACTGAGTTAATCGATGCTGGTGTAAATGGCTTTCGATTCAACTTTAGTCACGGCTCGCACGAAGAGCGACTCGATCAGCTCAAATGGATTCGCGAAGCAAGCGCAGCGAGTAGTCGCTCAGTTGCTGTGCTTCAAGATTTGCAAGGCCCAAAAATTCGTCTTGGTGTTCTTAACGACAACCGCCATGACGTAAAGAAAGGTGATGAAATTATCCTTGATTTCGCAGCCGATCATCACGACAATATTTTGCCTGTACAGTACAACCTTGCTGAAAAAGTAAAGGTTAACGAACCAATCTACCTCTTTGACGGTAAGGTTCGTACCACAGTCATTGGGATTGAATCAGGTACTGCTATCCGCCTTCGCATTGAAAATGACGGCTTCCTGATGAGTAAAAAAGGGATTAACCTGCCAGATACTGACTTTGGTGGCGACATTCTTACTGAAAAGGATCTTAAAGATCTTGAGTTTGGCGCAACACAGGACTATGACTATGTAGCACTTAGCTTCGTTCAGAGTGAAGACGACATTAATAACCTTCGTCAAATCCTGGCGAGCCATGGTTCAACAGCGCAGATTATCGCAAAGGTTGAAACAAAAGCGGCAATTCGCCCAGAAACACTTGAAGCAATCGTAAAGGCGAGTGATGGTGTAATGGTTGCTCGCGGTGACCTTGCCGTTGAAGCTGGTGCCGAAATTGTACCAATTGTTCAGCGCCAGATTATTTCACTCTGTCGTAAGTATGGCAAGCTCAGCATCGTTGCTACTCAGATGATGGCTAGTATGGTTGATGCACCAGAGCCAACTCGTGCAGAGGTGAGCGATGTCGCAACTGCAGTTGTGCAAGGTGCTGATACTGTAATGCTTTCTGATGAAACGGCGAATGGCAGCTACCCAGTAGAAACTGTAGCTGCAATGCGCAAGACGATTCTTTATACTCAGGAACACTGGCCGGCAGATCTTGCAACTCAGGGGACCGTTCCTAAAGAAGAGCTCAGTCGCAATGCTATTGCTCGCGCCGCGGTAACAGTTGCCGAAGAAGTCGGTGCGAATGCTATTGTTGCTGAGACAAAGTCTGGCGCAACGGCAGCAAACATCGCTAAGATGCGTCCGCATCTTCCTATTTGTGCGGTAACGAGCAGTCCTCGCGCCGCTCAGCAACTTGCGCTTACTTATGCAACGCGCAGCTTTGTTCGTCCTGATGGCGAAAAAGCTGGTCTCGACCTTGCACGTGAACTTCGCGATGCAAACTACTTCGGTAACAACGAGTCACTAACTGTGGTTATCGTAAGTGGTCGTCAGCCTGGTGTTGCCGGCGGCACTGACACTGTGCGGGTGCGCGTTATCGAATAGGTTTGGTGAATACATCTTATGAAATAGTGCGGTTAGTTCGCACTATTTTCATTTCGTAGTACAATAAAAATGCTTATGCATGTATACGCGAAACGTCACGGATTTACAATTGTTGAAGTGCTAATCATGGTAGTGGTTATTGTGGTGCTTGCCACGATTACTATCTTTGGGTTTGGTTCATGGCGTGCGCGTACGGCAACAACTGAGGTGAAGGGCGCATTAACGAACCTGGCAACGTCACTGAAAAGCGAAATGAACTTCAATAGCGCATATCCATCGTCTATTCCAAGTACCTATCGACCAAGCGCTAATGTGACAATCACATATGTAATGAGCGGTGGTGGCACTGCATATTGCGCGAGGGGGACGAGCACAGCAGTGGCTAGTGTAGTCTGGTATATATCAAATACCAAATCCGTTCCATCGCAAACAGCATGTATGTAGGCGTTTAAGCGCAATTCTGCTACCATAAACAGTATGAATGGGAAATTCTACAAACTAACAATGAATGACGTGCCACTTGCTGGCAAAACTGTACTTGTACGCGCCGATTACAATGTGCCGTTAACTGCAGATGGCAAAGTGGCAGATGATTACCGCATCAGAATGAGCGTGCCAACAATCAAGAAACTTGTTGCCGACGAGTGCCGTGTGGTGATTATTAGCCACCTCGGTCGCCCCGATGGTGAAGTTAATAATAAATTTAGTCTTGCGCCAGTAGCAGCACGCCTCAGTGAGCTACTTAGTCACCCTGTTGAATTTGTCGATGACTGTATTGGCCAAAAAGTCTTTATGTCGGTTAAAAATGCCGCTAAGGGCAGCGTAACGCTGCTTGAAAATTTGCGATTCCATCCCGAAGAGGAGGCAAATGATGCCGACTTTGCACGTCAGCTTGCGAAACAATCACGTGCGGAGTACTTCGTACAAGATGGCTTTGGTGTTGTGCACCGGGCGCATGCGAGTACCAGTGCGATTACACAATTCTTGCCGAGCGTATCAGGACTTTTACTTGAGCGTGAATACATGACAATCACTGGTGCTATGAAAACCCCAGAGCGCCCGCTCGTTGCCGTGCTTGGTGGCGCAAAGGTGAGCGATAAAATTAGCGTCATCGAGGCGCTCGTTGATGTGGCCGACACGATCATTGTGGGTGGCGCAATGGCAAATACCTTTCTTGCTCATAGGGGTGTTTCGGTAGGTGCAAGCAAAGTGGAAGCAGATCAAGGCTCAGTAATTGATGCGATCTACCAGAAAGTTGCAGCCAAGGTCGGCCCTGAGCGGGTTGATTCATTCCTTGTACTCCCAGTCGATATTGGCGCAGGCAGTTCAACCGAACCAACCGCAACGCGCCAAGACGTTCCAGTGACAAGCATTCCTGATCGTGTAATGGCTCTCGATCTAGGCCCAGAAACAACGAGACTCATCGAATCGATCGTAAAGCGTGCACACACAGTAATCTGGAATGGTACGCTGGGGTATGCGGAGGTGCCGGCATTCGCCACGTCGTCAGCCGCTTTAGCGAGAGTATTAGCAGATAAAAAAAGCGAAATCACCTCTGTTATTGGGGGCGGCGATACGGCGGACTTTGTCATTCATTGGGATCCAAATCATGGCGCAAGCTTTAGCCATGTTTCCACCGGTGGCGGTGCAAGTCTAGAGCTTATGGCTGGTGAAAAACTGCCAGGGATTGAGGCGCTACTAGACGCTAACAAGTAGTCGTAGTACACTAAGTATAATTAACTGTAAGCATTGTTATTAAAGCGTGGGCAAGAAACTTATCATTGCGAACTGGAAAATGAACCTCAACATCCATGAGGGAAGTTTATTCGTGCATCGTCTCGACAAATTAGTCGGGCATAATCCGAACGTTGAGGTTGTAATTGCCCCAACGATGCTTACACTGCAACCGCTTCATTTACAAGTACAGCATCACCATTTCAACCTAGCCGCACAGAATTTCTACTGGCGCGATAATGGCGCATTTACGGGTGAGGTCTCAGCGGCGCAACTACATGGATTGGTAAAATATGCTCTTGTTGGCCATAGTGAGCGCCGTCATATTTTTGGCGAACGCGATCGCGACCTTCGCAATAAAGTCCAGGCGGCATTTCGTAACGAAATCACCCCTGTTCTTTGTGTCGGTGAAACAGCGCATGAGCGGAGCGATGGCGAGACAAATGATATTCTCCATGATCAACTTGTTGGTGGTCTTGCAAACATCACCGGTGAAGAAGCGGGCCAATTAGTCATTGCATACGAGCCGGTCTGGGCAATTGGCACGGGTAGCATCCCTACTTCTGGCGATATTAGCCGAGCAATTAAGTCGATCCGTAGCCAAGTCAAGCATTTGTTTGGCGAGGCAACAGCCTACAACCTGCGCGTACTGTATGGCGGCAGCGTTAATACCGACAACGCAGCAAATATTCTTGCTATTGAAGGTGTCGACGGCCTACTTATTGGTGGTGCGAGCCTCGATGTGCATGCATTTTCAGAAATTATTAAAAAAGCTTACGGTGAAGTGGCTGTCGAAAAGAAAGGTCTCAAAGGTTAGTAATGGCGGATATTGATTTCGATGAACTCGATAAGGCAGTGAGCGACCTGATGGCAAATGTAGATGCAAGCAAACGCCTTCCTGGTCTTGACGAGCCTGAAGAGAAAACCGTGACAATTCCCACGTCCGACACGGCATCTTCTGTTGTGGTCCCCACCTCTACTCCAACGGTCCAAACCGTCGAGCCCTCTATTGCCGCAGAAGTAGCTCCTACACCGATAGCCGCGTCAGCCGGGCGTGCACTCGCCGTAAAGCGCCGCGGCCAATTTATGGATATTATGCATCCATCGCGTGATATGAACACCTCTAAGCCAGTCAGTCGCCAAGGTGCCACGATCCGCCCTGGTAATGATATTATTGCAGCGAGTGCTGCCGGGCAGAATGAAGGCTTAGCACCGGAGCCAGCATCACCAGAAAAGCAACCAGTTGAGGCGTCGGCGTCTGCACCATCGACATGGCCGGATCCAATTGATATGGCGACTTCTGCCGCTGAGGTGCCGTTATTACCAACACAGACTCCGATCTCAGAAACTCCCGTTGAGCATATCAGTGAGACTCCCCTGATGTCGCCATTCTTACCAGATGCAAAGCCAGAAAAGCGCCCACTTGGTGGCGCATCACAACCCGAAGATACCATTTCCGTACCCGAGATTTCAGCAGTTGATGCACAGACGATGCCAGCTGTAGCGCTACCTGAAGAATTCAGCGGTGACCTTATGGCGGTCGAGTCACGCGATCTATCGAGCCACCCAGTGCAGGCTGCCGTTCCTAGTCAAGCGCCTGTTGAACAGCCGAAGCTTGAACCGGGCGAAGAAGAGACACTTATCCCGGCAGTAGCAACGCCGGACCCCATTGAGCGACCACAGACGACAACGCAACCTCCAGCTGGCGGTTCAATTGCCCAGCAATATACCGAGCAACCTTCATCGGGTGACCAATCAAACGGTTCGATCTACGATACCTCGGCGTACCATCAGGCAATCGAGCTAACGGCACCAGCAAAAAAGAAAACACCAATGAGTGTCTGGATTATGATTGGCGTTGGCCTCTTGCTCCTTGGTGCAATTGGTGGGGCGGCATATTTCTACTTCACGCGCTAAGCATTCTTCGGTATTATAGAGGTAATGGATATTTTAGAGGGTTTAAACGACGCCCAGAAATCGGCCGTTCTAACGACAAGTGGACCATTACTGATCTTAGCGGGTGCAGGCAGTGGTAAAACAAAAACATTAACGCATCGCATTGCGTATCTGTTAACGCACGAGCGCGTATGGCCAAATGAAATCTTAGCAGTAACATTTACAAACAAGGCCGCCAAAGAAATGCGTGAACGCCTCTGGAAGCTAACAGTCAGCGCGCAGCAGGTGGCCGCAGACAACGGCTCTTCGAGTCGGCTTCAGGGGGAGGAACGTAATTCGGGACTTAGCCCTGGACTGCCGATGGAGAGTCAGGCCCCTCCTCGAAACTTCATGCCATGGATGGGCACGTTCCACAGTATCTGCGTGCGATTATTACGGCAAGACGGTGCGGCAATTGGCATTCAATCAAACTTCGTAATCTACGACGAAGATGATCGCCAAGGGCTAGTGAAGCAGGCGATGAAGGCGCTTTCAATTAGTGCAGATCAGATAAAACCGCGAACAGTGAGCTCGGCAATCAGTAATGCTAAAAATGAATTACTAACCCCAGAGGATTACGTCGCCTTGGCGCACTACCCAAATCAGGAAGCCATCGGGCGTATTTACACCCGCTATGAAACAATGCGCAAAGAGGCAGGCGCACTCGATTTTGATGATTTATTGATTGAAACGGTGCGATTGCTACGCGAATCAATAGAGGTGCGCCAGCGCTACCAAACCCAGTTCAAGCACGTGCTAATCGATGAGTATCAGGATACTAATGCCGCGCAGTACGCAATCGTGAAGCTGCTCGTGAACAGCGCGCATAACATCTGTGTCGTGGGAGATGATTGGCAGTCGATTTATAGTTGGCGTGGGGCTGATTTCAAAAACATCTTGGGCTTTGAGCGTGATTTCCCTGGCGCGAAGGTAGTAAAGCTCGAACAGAACTATCGTTCCACCGGAGCTATTCTCGAAGCAGCCCACAACGTAATCTCAAAAAATGTCGAGCGCACCGATAAAAAACTTTGGACAGATGCCGGCAAGGGGAGTCCGGTAGAAATCCAAGCCGTATATGATGAGACAGAAGAAGCATACGCTGTAGCGCGTCGAATTAGCGCACAAACTTCCGTTGGTGCACGTAGGCATGGTGATTTTGCTATTTTATACCGTACAAACGCACAGAGCTTCGCCTTTGAACGCACATTACTGCAATACCACATACCATATCAGATCGTGGGGGGCGTACGATTTTATGACCGTGCTGAAATTAAAGACATCGTAGCCTACCTACGCCTTTTATATCAGCCGAATGACCGCATGAGCTTAAGCCGAATCATAAATATACCTGCACGCGGTATCGGTGCAGTAAGCTTTGAGAAATTTATGGAATGGCAGGCCAGCTCGGGTATGGATATCATCACAGCACTCGTAAACGCAGAACAGACCAGCAAACTCACACCACGCGCACGTAATTCGATGGTGGCCTTGGGTGAAAAGATGCGTATAATGCAAACGCTTGTCGAGGGTGGCACACCACCGAGTGAACTGATCGATTACCTTGTAGGTGCAGTTGGCTATCGCGAACATATTCTCGATGGCACACCTCGCGCGGAAGAGCGCGAAGAAAACCTCGGTGTATTGATTAGCGACGCGAAGTCATATGCTACATTGCCTGATTTACTTGAAGAGATCGCGCTAATGAGTAGCGCAGACACCGATAGTACCGAATCTAAGGTAACGCTCATGACGCTTCATTCTGCTAAGGGCCTAGAATTTCCAGTAGTATTCATGGTGGGCATGGAGGACGGCTTGTTCCCAAGTTCACGCGCTCTCGAGGAGGGCCCTAAGCAGCTCGAAGAAGAGCGCCGGCTTTGCTATGTTGGCATGACTCGCGCCCGGGAAGAACTCCATCTCAGTTATGCACAGAGTCGCTTACAGTTTGGCCAGCGAAGCTATGCATCACCCTCACGTTTCCTCGAAGATATGGGTTATGAGCTCATGCAGCGCCAAGCACCAATCGCGCCACAGTCGCAAGACTACAACGAGTTTGATGAATTTGTTATGGACTTTGATATTGGTGATAGGGTGCGCTCGCGACAATTTGGCGATGGCGAAATCGTTGATATTGATGGTTTGGCGGCAACAATTGAGTTCGATAATGGCGTACGCAAGAAGCTAAATGTCGAATACGCACGGCTCGAAAAGCTCTAGTTATATTTGGTAGCGTAGCACTAATTTGATATAATAATCAGCACGTACTCGATGAGAGTGGCGATTTGGTTATGGATAAGATTATTGCGAGGTCTTCACACCGTTACCGTGTCCTTTTTATAGTGTTAACCACACTACTTCTCCTTAGCGTTATTATCTTCTCTAGCTACCGCGCAAGCGCCGAATCAGCAACTCCTGCGGCAAATGAACACATTGTTACCTTGCATGACAATGGTACCGACAAGGGCTTTATTACAAGAAAATCTACACTACGTGAGGCACTTGCCGAGCAAAACATTCGTGTCGATGCAAAAGACCTCATTGAGCCAGGCCTTGATGACAAGCTCATCGCGGGTTCGTACCAGGTGAATATTTACCGTGCACGCCCAATTGCAATTCACGATGGCAAAGTGGATACTAAGGTTATTACGGCCTATCGCACCCCTAGTCAAATAGCAAAAGAGGCCAATGTCTCTCTGCATGACGAAGATATGACGCGACTCGCTCCATCTTCTGACCCACTTTCAGATGGTGCTGCTGAGGTAATGACAATTACTCGTGCAATGCAATTTACTTTCAATTTCTATGGCAAGACTGAGACAGCCTATACACAAGCAAAAACCGTCGGTGACATGCTGAAAGAGAAGCATATCACAATGGATCCAAAAGATGGTGTCAGCCCATCTGTCGCTATGTCTATTGCAGCAGGCATGGTCGTTCGTATATGGCGCGATGGGGTGCAGACAATCACTCAAGATGAAGATGTTAAGTTTGACACTAAGACGATTCAGGATGCCGATCAGCCAGTAGGCTATCGTAAAGTGCAGGCCCCAGGTGAAAATGGTAAAAAGACGGTAACGTATGAAGTAAATCTAACTAACGGCGTTGAAACTTCTCGTAAGGAAATCAACAGCGTCGTTACACACCAGCCTATTGAACAGGTTGAGGTTGTTGGCTCGAGGCCCATCTTTAGTGGCGATTTTGCAGCTGCCCTTGCACAACTTCGCAAATGTGAAGCGGGTGGCAACTACGCAAATACAAACAATCCAACGTATCGAGGTGCATACCAGTACGATTACAAAACGTGGGCTAACTACCAAGGGTATTATGACCCAGCCGCTGCACCGCCAGCAGTACAGGATCAAAAGGCATGGGAGACGTATCAGCGTCGTGGATGGCAGCCGTGGCCAGTATGCGGCGCCCCCTTACCGGATACGTATCGATAATGGCATTACAAAACAATAAATCCCTCGGCCAGCATTGGCTCAAAGATCGTGCTGTCCTTGCCGGCATTGCTGACGATGCTAATCTAAATTCGGATGATTTTGTACTCGAAATCGGCCCGGGCCTCGGCACTCTTACGAGCGAAATATTCCGTCGAGCAAATCGAGTACTGGCAGTTGAATTTGATGCCGAACTTGCCCGTAAATTACCAGGTCAGTTTCCAGGTAAGCAGCTTGAGGTGATCAATGAAGATATCTTGCAGTTCGATCTAAACCAATTGCCGACTGGCTACAAAGTGGTTGCAAACGTACCATACTATATCACGAGCAAAATCATTGAAAAGTTGATGACCGCCGAAAATAAGCCAAGTACAGTGGTAATTTTAGTGCAAAAGGAAGTCGCCGAGCGTATCGCGGCAAAACCAGGTGATATGAGTATTCTCACGGTAAGCGCGCAGGTCTATGCCAACACACGGTTGGGTATCGAGGCGCCAAAAGAGTACTTCACACCCCCACCAAAGGTGGATTCTCAAGTGGTAGTACTCGAAACTCGACCAACTCAACTTGTAAAACCTGCTGATGAACGACTCTTCTTTAGGGTAGTAAAAGCTGGCTTTAGTGCCAAACGTAAAAAGCTTCGCAGCTCAATCTCGGCAGGCCTTGCACTCGATAAACAAGCGACGGATAAGCTTTTACGGGGTGTCAATGTTAACCCAGATGATCGCGCCGAGGACTTGTCGATAGACGATTGGCTCCGCCTCATGGAGTACTATAAAGGAATGCTTAGATGATTGCAGCAGACCAACCAACGAGCTCGCCACCAGAATTATTAGTTGCGGTATCCTCGCGCGAGGATGGAACGATGCTCGATAGGAGCTTAGGCGACCGCCATGCACTTGGAATTGTTGCAAACCGCAAAGCATTTTGTACCGAAGCTGGTATCAACTATGAGAATTGCGTATACCAGATTATCTCATATGCTCCCGAGGCCACATACGACGTGATTACAGAGGTCGTAAAGCCTAATATGCTTGGCATTGCGGCAGATGTACTCTACACCGAACGGCCAGGGATTGGTCTTTTTTTGCCAATCGCCGATTGCGTCGGTACGATTATTTATGACCCAAACCGCAAAGCATTGGCGCTTGCCCATCTTGGCCGCCACGCCAGTCTTGCAGATACGATCACAAAAACAATTGAGTTTTTTGCCAGGAAGGGTAGCGATCCTCAAGATTTGCATATCTGGATGGCGCCGAGTGTTAAGCAGCAAAGCTATCGTATGGAGTATTTTGATAAGGCCGCAGATCCAACCTGGAAAGAGTATTGTCTCAAGAAGAGTGATGGCTTTTACCTAGATATGCAAGGATATAACCAGTCACGCGCAATTACTGCCGGTGTATCCGCTAGTAATATTGTTGTTTCGCCGGTAGATACGGCCACAAACAAGCATTATTTTTCACATTCACAGGGCGACCGCGAAGGGCGCTTTGCTGTTATTGCGCAGCTCCGCGCTATTTAACTACTTGATAGTAACTGAGGCCACTATAGTAGCTACTCGGAAGTGGGTTTGTCGAGCACGTGCCATCGGTTTTTTGTACTTGCGTGGAAGCCTCAAGCTTGTAGACGAGCATATACATTTGGCCTGCTGTAGCGCCACAGTAACCCCCATTGTAATTAACATAAATGGCATAAACCAGCCCCCCAGCAGACGGTACACCCGAAGGTGTGTTAATAGGGTCAACTGGCACTACATCAATAGCCTGCGACCCGAGCATAAGGGTAGAAAGCTTGCTCCAGCTCGTGTCACCAGAGCTATACCAGCCGTTATTAATGGCAGATCCGGTGTTAGTAAGTGGTGTCGGATAGCTATTATTGTCGCTGTAATACAGCTCCATCGCTTTGATTATATTCGCTACATCCGTTCTGCGGCGATCATCACGAGTGCGCGCCTGTACACCGTTGTAAGAGACAACAGTGATAGTGGCCAAAATGCCAATCACAGTGATGACAACAAGCAGTTCAACAATAGTAAAACCGCTTCTGCTTATCTTCATAGAGCTAGTATACCACTTATTTATCACCTCTGGTATACTAAGAGCAATGAGTAAAAAAGCCTATATTACTACCGCAATCCCGTACGTGAACGGCGTGCCACATATTGGCCATGCGCTAGATTACACACTTGCCGATATCTGGGCTCGCTACCAAAAACAAAATGGTCACGATGTCCGGTTTCAAACAGGTGTTGACGAACATGGCAACAAGATTGCTGCAAAAGCTGCCGAAAATGGGCTCGATCCGCAAAGCTACGTAGATAAGATGCACGTTAATTTCCAATCACTTATCACCTCGCTCAACGTGGAGAGCACTGATTTTATCCGTACAACCGACCCCCATCACAAAGGCGCAGTGCAGTATATTTGGCAGAAACTTACTGAGGCCGGGCTTATTTACAAAGGAAGCTACGAAGGCTGGTACTGTACTGGCTGTGAAAACTTTGTTACCGACAAAGAGGCAACCGAAAACAATGGCATTTGCCCAGACCACCAAAAGCCATATGAGCGCCTGAGCGAAGAAAACTACTACTTCAAGGCGAGCCATTTCTCAGAACAAATCCGTGAAGCAATCGAAACAAACAGGTTGCGTATTGTTCCGGAATTCCGCAAGAACGAATTCCTCGAGCTCATTAAAGATGGCATCAAAGACGTATCGGTGTCTCGCCCGCGCAAGAATCTTTCTTGGGGTGTTACGGTCCCTGGGGATGAAAGCCAAGTCATGTATGTCTGGCTTGACGCGCTTTCAAACTACATCACCGTATTAGGATACCCGGACCGACCAGAAGAATGGCAAGAATACTGGCCGGCTGACGTACAAGTAGTTGGTAAAGATATCCTGCGCTTCCATGCTGGTATCTGGCCCGCAATGTTACTTGGCTTAGGCATTTCGTTGCCAAAAGTACTCCTCGTACATGGGTTTGTAACAGTCGGTGGCGCCAAGATGAGCAAGAGTCTCGGCAATGGTGTCGGTCCGATGGAAGTAATCAACTCCTATGGCACTGATGCATTCCGCTATTACTTCAGCCGCCACGTACCGACGCAGGAAGACGGTGACTTTACCTGGGAGAAATTCGAGAACTCATATAATAACGAGCTCGGTAACGATCTTGGCAATCTCGTACAACGTGTTGCCTCGATGATTCAGCGCTATCAGGCAGGTGTTATTGGCGACATGCCAAAAGCCGAGCACGATATGGGGCCATACCGCGAGGCGATGGCTGAATTTGAATTCAATAAAGCCCTCGACATCACCTGGAACACGGTTCGCGCACTGAATCAGTACCTTGAAAATGTGAAACCTTGGATAATTGCAAAGCAGCTTGGTAAAGATCCAGATGCTGAATCTCATCTGGCTGAAGTGCTTGCCCATTCTGCAAGTACATTGTCTCAGATTGCCGACTTCATTACACCGTTTATGCCGTCAACCGCAGAAAAGATCCATCAGATATTCAACAGTGGTGTCGTACCAAATACTCTCGAGCCACTCTTCCCGAAGATCTATCTTCACACCCAAGATCCACGAGCACCAAAGGCAGAATAAATATGATCATCGACACACATTGCCACATTCACGACAGTGAATTCTATTTAGAAAATAGAGAAGAGGCCTATCGCGAGTCCCGCGAAGCAGGCGTAATTATGATATGCGTCAGCACGAACATACGGTCATCGCGTGAGGCAATAGAATTTTGCGATACCCACGCGGCCTGCTATCCAATTATTGGGATTCACCCGCACGATACAAAAGATAACGATACTAGTGAAATCCGTGCACTTGTTGAAGCGAACCGCGAACAGATTATCGGTATTGGTGAAATTGGGCTCGATTACTTTTATAGCCATAGCGACCGTAAGACACAGATTCGTGCACTCCGCGAGCAGTTGCAAATCGCGCAGGACTTTAACCTGCCAGTAAGCTTTCACGTGCGCGAGGCGTTTGAAGATTTTTGGCCGATTTTTGATGAGTTTCCTGGCACAAGGGGTGTGCTACATAGTTTTACCGATAATCAGACAAATCTTGACGAAGCAATTAAACGTGGTCTATTAATTGGCGTAAACGGCATCAGTACCTTCACGAAGGAACCCTTACAGAAACGGCTTTTTACAGATGTGGCACTTGAGAATATTCTCTTAGAGACGGACGCACCATTCTTGACTCCTACGCCATTTCGTGGTAAAATGAACTTACCAGCGTATGTGACACTCGTCGCAAGGCATCAAGCAGAGCTGAAATCAGTTTCACCAGATGACGTTATACGAGCTACCACCACAAACGCTCAGAGAGTTTTTGGGATACAGTAATGGCAGAACAGCAAAATACGAGTATGTATCACGTTCCAGCCTCACAAGAGGCTGTTGTTGTCCATAGCCCCGAAGCACCTCTGACCGAAGTCGAACTTGCCTACCAGCAGGCTATGGAAAGCGCCCTTGATGCACATGAAGCCGATCCAGCAGATGTGGATCGCCGTCGTATCGAAGGCCTACTTGGCGAATCAACGATTGCTGCGACCGAAATCATTGCACCGTCACCTGAAGTAAGCTTTAATCCGCGCGACACAGCCCATCTCGTCGCCTGTGGTCAACGGGTGATTCGCATGCGAGATATCGAAAGGGGCGAGGGCACGCCAACTGTGGGTGAAGCTATTGCTCGTACGCAAGATCTTAACAAGGGCGATGTTACGCTCGCCGCATAAGGATTAGATATGAGCGTCCTCAAAAAAGTTGTAGCTCTTCTTATCGGAGACGACAATAGTAGCTCTGTTAATTGGCTAAAAATGCCAAAAAAGCGTGCACTAAAAAAGCTCACAGAGCGCGAACTTCTCACACTTGAAAGCGAAGTGGGGGCAAAACTATTTGGCCCAATTCCCAAGGGCCACCGTCGTGAGTTCTTCTGTCTTGATGAACGCACCTGGATTTGGCATGAAGAATGGCTTGATGAAAAGCGTAAACTCACCACGAGCACAGTGCGATACGAAATTAATGAACATGGTGTGTTAAAGGTGCAAGAGGGCGCTCGTTATGCCTATATCGATGGCGAAGAATTGCAGAACTTTGGTATTGCGATTCGTATGTATTATGAGCAAGTTGCCCGTGAAGTCTATTCGCGTGACCCTGCAACTGGTGAGAGCCTGGTACAATAGTTACAGTGAACGATAATCTAATCTATCTTGACCACGCAGCGGGCACGCCGCTGGACGCTCGGGTGCTTGAAGCCATGCAGCCGTACTTTAGTGAACTCTTTTTTAATCCATCAAGCCCATACGCACCGGCGATTCAGGTTCGTCGTGATTACAGCAAGCAA
>Ga0207702_10000215_pt1 | contig 67893 bp, 64 predicted proteins | sample KBSCornC62_FD_184302 | JGI IMG/M metagenome (GOLD analysis project Ga0207702, IMG submission 184302) | Corn rhizosphere microbial communities from Kellogg Biological Station, Michigan, USA - KBS Corn C6-2 (SPAdes) (version 2) | ecosystem: Host-associated > Plants > Roots > Rhizosphere > Soil ...
CAATCTGAGTTCTCCTGAGGAAATTAATTACACAAGTTTCGATGGCAAGCGCATTCAGGGCTGGATTCAGAAACCGCCGGATTTCGTTGCGCACAAAAAGTATCCGCTTATTCTCGACATTCACGGCGGTCCGCATGCCGCTTACGGTTGGGTCTTCGACCACGAATTTCAATGGATGGCTGCCAAGGGCTATGTGGTTCTCTATGTGAATCCGCGCGGTTCCACCAGCTACGGCCAGGAATTCGGCAACATCATCCAGTATCACTATCCAGGCGATGATTATCGCGACTTGATGGTCGGAGTTGACGAACTGCTAAAGCGTGGTTATATCGATAAAAAGAAACTTGGGGTCACTGGAGGCAGCGGCGGCGGAGTACTCACTAATTGGACGATTACTCACACCGACCGCTTCGCCGCAGCTGTATCGCAACGCGATATTTCCAATTGGGCGTCGTGGTGGTACACCGCGGATTTCACTCTATTCCAGCCCAACTGGTTCAAAGCCCCTCCCTTCGAAGATCCCCAGGACTACAACAACCGCTCAGCCATCACCTTCGTGAAGAACATTCACACGCCCGTTTTATTCGTACTGGGCGAATCCGATTACCGCACTCCGCAGGGTTCCGGTGGCGAGCAACTGTTTCGTGCGCTGAAGTACCTCAAGCGTCCTACTGCCATGGTTGTTTTCCCGCGCGAAACGCATGAACTCTCTCGCTCCGGCGAGCCTTGGCACCGCATCGAGCGTCTCGATCACATCGTGGGATGGTTCGACAAATGGATGATGGGTGCGCCGCACCCGGAGTACGAGATCAATCCGGCAACCGCCGCAACCGCAGCGTCAGAGCACTAATTGCTTACCCGGCAGCTCGCGGACCAGGAAGAGCACGATTTTCAGACGCTGCGGAAGAATTCTGATTGGGCACGCGTTTTGGAAGAGCACGACTTCCCCCACGCGGCTTCAGCCGCTGAGGCTTGCTCTCAATAACCGACCTCCGCAGCTTTGTCGAATCTCACTGCGTCGCCTCGGCCCATTCTTCCTCGCTGCGCGCCAGAACTGCGTCGCGATCTTCCGGGAGAATCCAGCGTTGTTTGACCAGATCGTCTACAGCTTTTGTGTAGCTAGTGAGATAGTCTTCGCGGCCTGAGTATCGTTCTGCGATGGATCGTCGCGGGTCGCCGCTAGCCTGCCGTTCCGCGGCGGTTTTCGGAAACGGAATATAGGACGCCTCAAAAGATACCCGCTGATCCGGTGCGCCGATCGACGGGTCGCGCAGATTCCAACTGGCGTAGGTCGCCAAAGGCACTGTGATCTCGGGCAACTTCACTCCGTCACGCTCGTTCCCGTCCGCATCCACTTGCGGCACCAGCACCGGGAAAGGCTCGCCCACTTTTGGAGGTTGGATGCTCAAGATTCCGTCACGCCAGTTCGCTCCGAAATCCAGTCGCGTGCCGCTATTTGCCTCGTGCGGTTTGTTGACATGCGGGATGACAGGGAAAGCATAATCCGGCAATGCAACCAGTGTTCCGTCAGCAATTTTGGGATAGCTGCTGGGAGGCGGCAGCGTCTGGCTGCGCACCCACGCATCCATGTTGGCGATCATCGCGCGCCAGAAGTATCGAATCGCGAGCGGAGACTCCGGTTCCTGGCCGAGCAAATCCCCTTCTCCCCTCGCCGGTGGCCACAGGCCGGGAAAGTGTTGTTCTCCCGTGAAGTGATAGATGCGAACGTGGTCCGAGATTGGCGCGTCCTGCTTCCCATCGGCGCTGCTATGGATCAGCGCGCAAGCCCGGCCCCAATATTCATACGAAGTATTCGAGAAAAAGATCCTGGGGACGACCTTCTCAGCCGCGGCTCGATCCAGCAACCCGCCGCTTTCGCCAGTGAGTGGGTCCCTCTCCGGCTGGTCAGTGAAGGGAAAAATATCGGTTGGAAAGAATACCGAGGAAGTGGGTTGCGCATCCCGCGAAGGCTGCGCGAAACGGTAGTTGAAGTCTCCACGCCCTGCTCCGGCCACGTGCGCGAGAACTCCATCCAAAGCGATCTTGCCGTCCTCATCAGCGTTGAAGCCCTGGTAGAGAAGATTGCGAAGAAAGCGTCCGTTCTGGGAGATGCCTTCCGCAAGGACGCGCTCGACAGGAGTAATCGAGCCAGAAGCATGCTTGGCATAGGAAGCGAAATCGCGCACCGCCGCAAAGGCCAGTCCTGCAACGACGGGATCAGCAACGACATAAACGTATTCGTAAATTTTCCCTGGTTGGAAGTTGCCGTTGATGTGAATGTGCCGGTTACTGGGCGTAAGCTTGCCGTCGACCGTGTGCGCGAATTGCCACTCTGAGCGCGGGATCACAGTTCGTGGTGCATCGCGGGAGTCGCGGACGGTCAGCACATTGCGCTGATCATCCGGATTTGCTACCGGGTATTCCGTGCCTCCGATGTTTCCCAGGATGAGGTGCCCGAGAGGGATCTCAGGCATTGTTTTTGAAGGCATCAGGTCGCCGCGTAGCAATCCCGTGATCGTTTTCCCATTTTCTTTTGCGATTGGAGCATAGAGCCGCAGAGCATCATCTCCTGCCGCATCCCACTGCCAGCCCAGGCTCACGTACGTGAAGCCGTGCCGCAGAAGCCATCCATCTCCAGCATCGCTGGCGGCGTCCCAATCGCCTCCATCCACCAGCGCAAGAATGCGGCTGTGCCCGCGATTGGGATTCTCCAGCAGCATGGATCCGTTGTTCTTGTGCGGGTCCTTCGGACGGAGTGCGACGAAGTCCGCGGAAAACTCCACTTCGCCATGCTTCAGGTTTACAGCATTCTTGAGATCCACGATGCGGCTGTTATGGGGATTGTCTACCGGAACCGAAAAGTAAACGCGGCCAGTCAGTCGCTCGTAGGCTCCCGTCGTACCGAACGCTGCTCCCTTCAGAACATCAGTTCGCGAAGCAATTTCCACGCGAATGACGCGGGCATCGACCGAGGGTGCGCAGCAAAAAAGTGCAATCAAGATACAGAGAAGGCCCCGCTGTGGATGCATGCGCCGAAGCATAGCATGCTGGCGTTGGAAAGACCTTACACCAGTGATGCGGCGAGTGCGTGCTCGGCGACGACCTCGACGTCAACGAAATCTTCGATCCGGCTTTGTTTCACCCGGCTGAGCACGTATCCGAGCAGAGGACGATCGCCACGCCTGATTTCCTGGAATTCCACACCCATCCCGAAATTATTTACCAGGTATTTGACCCGTGCTTTCAGAGCAAGGTTTATATCGAAGAGATTCAACATCAATCGGAAATCGGTTCCTGGCCGCAGCAAATCGGTCGCGGAGATCCGCGCGCCAAGTTCGGAGATCTGGTCCACCTCTCCGCCTCCACGCTGTGTTCTTTCGATGACTTCGGCTTGCCCTTCGACGTGAAAGCGCGGACGACGCCGGCGGTTCGACTGCGACTGCATCATCAGCGGTTCGATACGGGGACGATACAACATCTCCGCATCCAGAGGCTCGAATACTTCCTTTGTCTGTCGCCACTCTTCTTCCCAAGGCGGTTTGCCTTCCACGCACTGTACTGCAAACTGCCCGCGCAAATTAGAACTTGGATCGCCGACCCAAGTAACTTGGCAGAGCGACTTGTTCCGTCCGCGCTCCACCATGATCAGGTCGCCGAGAGTGACCTTGCCAGAGCCCACCAGACGCGCTCCGGTGGCGTGAATATCGTAGGTACAGGCCAGTTGGCAGGATGCGCGGCTTTCGCCATTCAGCGGCGTCCAGCGCACAGGCAGAGCTGCGTGCACCATCTTTTCGTGTCGCAACGGAGCGTCTGGTTGATGATCGATGTTCTGCAAAGCTAGCTTCCTCGTAGGAAAAAGTTAACAATGACCGTTCACCTGCACAATGGGCCCTCCGTAACCGCGCCGCGGTTACCAAATGGCCGCACGCAATCAAAAAGAACTTGCGATTTCCATGTGTCCGAATCTTCGCTTGCGCGATTCGTCGTGCTCGGTCAAGATGGAAACAACCACAGGTTCTCGCATGAAGGCCTCCGTACTGAACTCTCCCGACGCGCGCACTTTGTCCCCATCCGCCGCCAAGTTGCGATTGCTGAAAAAACTGCGCTGTACTTTGCGATACGAAAAGAACGCGTGGGAATCCGGCGCGCGGTTTGTGGCTGGGGTGGACGAGGTGGGACGCGGTTCGTTGTTTGGCTGCGTCGTGGCGGCCGCAGTAATCCTCGATCCGGCGTATCGGATGCGGGGATTGCGCGATTCCAAGCTGTTGCTAGCGGAGCGCAGGGAAGTGCTGGCGCAAAGGATTCGCCAGCACGCAATTGCGTGGGCCATTGCAGCCGTGGACGCGGCTCGCATCGACCAGATCAACATCTACCAGGCATCCCGGAAGGCTATGCGCGAGGCCGTGATGCACCTCTCTCCGGCGGCCGATCATCTGCTGATTGATGCGGTAAAAATCGATTGCGACCTGCCGCAAAAGTCTATCGTTCATGGCGACGCTCTCTCCGCTTCCATCGCGGCGGCATCGATTCTCGCTAAAGTGGAGCGCGATCGGATCATGCGCGAGTGGGATGCTGTGTTTCCGGCGTACGGCCTGGCTGCGCACAAGGGATACAGCACGCCGAAGCACCTGGCTGCCCTGCGGGGACTGGGGCCAACCCCACTACACCGGCAATCGTTCGCTCCGGTCTGGCAGAATCCCGTGCCCCAGGGGGCGTTCGCGTTCATGGATGAAGACTCTGCGCAAACAGTTGAATCCGAGGTGTTTATGACTGAAGACCTCGCGGGATGAGTAATTTCGTAAACGCCCAGTGGACGTGTTCCTGCAGGAACATTTCCATGTACAAAACTGTACGTACGTGTTCATTGGTACGCCATAAATGACTAGAAAGCAACGACTTGCAAGCAATGAAGGAACGGTGCGGGGTGGGGCGGCCGGCGCAAGAGCCTCGGTCAGCCGTCCGAAAACCCGGAATCCGAGTACGCGAAGCCAACGGCGCAAGGACCTGAACGCGGCCGCGTCTCCCGAAGGTAAGAAAAAGAAGTCTTTCTCCTTGCAAACCCTCAGGATTGCGGATTTGTATCGGCCAATAAAAAAACCGGTGACGTTGCGACTCGACGCCGACGTCCTGGCCTGGTTTAAGAAAGAAGGAAGCCGCTACCAGACTCGCATCAACAGCGCGCTTCGCAAGGTTATGGAGCGGGAGATCAAAGAGAAGTAGGAATTGGGCAGTTCACATCCGTTCCTTTGCACCAGGTTTGGGTCAGCCCCTTCAACTGGGGCTGAGCCCGAAAGTCAAATTCCCCTCCCTGTCCCGCCAAAATCGACGGGACAAGGACGGGGCACCCTCTGTTCTCTTGTACTCGTGATCTTCTTGCTAGCCCAGACTCCGAAGACGTTGCAGTTTCTTTTTGGCTTACTTTGCCTGCGCGAGTTGATTCAGCAGTTTCGTATTGGTTCCGATGGCGCGCCGCAAGATTTCTGCCTGCTGCTTTGCCGTGGGCCAATCCTGTTTCTCCACTGCTTCCGTCAGGCCGGGCAGTTCCAGATGAGCGTAGGTGTAACGCGCTCCATACAAAATATGTTTGAACCATGGACGCCCTGGAATGCCGTCAGGATTGAGCCAGTTGCGCTCGACCTGCATCATCCCGTGATTCAGTTCTGTGGCGGCTTTGGAATCGATGGCGCCTGACGCCAGCTTGTGGCTTATTGTCTCATTCAGTTGTTTCCCCGCATTCTCGAGGTTCTCAATCTCCTCTCGCACGCCTGTGAGATCCAGTCTGCTCATGTCTCTACCTTTTGTCAGGTCATTAACAAACTGTCGGACATTGCTGGCGTAACTGGCGAAATCGAAGGGGAGTAAATCCGCATCCGCCAGGCGCAGAGCTGTCACTCCCCACAATTGGCTCATCAGCGTGATATAGCGGTATCCCGGATCCCCGAAGTGGTTCATCCAGTAAAAATCATCATAAGCAGAGTGGTAAACGCCGTAGTCTCCGTCGAACTGGAGTCCGATCACGGGCATACCGATGAAATTGAGAAACACCGTATGATCCGAACCGCTGCCGATGCGCGTGTCCGCCAGCGTGGTTGACGCAATCCCGGAATCGTTCATTTGGCCGGTCTGTTTGCCTTCTGCCCGTTCCCGTTCCAGGGTCGCCTTCCACGCATCGTAGAGACTTTTCCCCGACGGATCCTGCAGCGAGCGCGTGGTTTCCGCCAGCATGGGGGCGAGCGAGGCGACAGCTTGCCCGTGAAAGTTGGGACCGGAGGAGGCCTCGTCGACGTTGATGTAGGCTACCGCTTTCGTCCGCAGGTCATTTGTAAACTGCTCTCCCCATTCGGTGGATCCGGTAAGGCCCACCTCTTCGCCGTCCCAACTGCAGATCACGAGAGTGCGGCGCGGGCGAATGCCTTGCTTCTTCAGTTCCCCCAGGGAGCGCGTGAGCTCCATCATCGAAGCAGTTCCGCTGGAGGGATCGACTCCGCCGAAAACCCAGGCGTCGCGGTGATTGCCGAGTACTACCCATTCATCGGGCAGATCAGAGCCGCGAATGCGGCCTTCCACGACGTAATAGGGCTGAGTGCCGTTATCCATTTCAATTTTGAGATGGACTTTCACGCGATCGCCGCCAAGGTGGTATTGAATCGGCAATCCTCCTTGCCAGTTGTCCGGAGCAACGGGGCCGTCCAGGTTCTCGACCAGAGGCTTCGCGTCGTGCCAGGAAAGCGGTAGCGCCATAAGCTTGGGCACGGAGACGGCTTCTGCAATCGGAATGCGCTTTGCACCGGGGACCGAGGCCCAGCCAGGAGTTTGGGGGTCACCCGGAACCATAAAGTCGTAGGTGATCGCCCCGCGCTGAATGTGATACTCGGGACCCCAAGGCCCATCGGGATCTACCTTGCCCTGCTTGTAACCGTCCTCGGCAGGATCGCTGTAAATAAGAAGTGCGGCTACTCCTTCGCGCTGCGCCGTAAGCGCCTTGAATCCGCGATAGCTATACGGATTCGAGTAGCGCACCAGTACAACCTTTCCTTTCACGCTGATCCCGTTTTTGCGCAGCAGATCGTAATCCTCCGGATTACCGCTGTGCGCGTAGACCAGCGGTGCGGTGACTTCTCCAGAAATCGACATGCCCAGCCATGCGCTACTGATCGCCGGGTTTTTCGTATCAGGATCGCCGTCGAGCGGGGTTTCACGCAGCCCTGCCTGATAGTGTGTGGGCGCGATCATCTCCAGCGAGGTGCTCTTCGGATTCGAGCTATACACGTCGTAGCGGCGGATAACGACGTCCTCGAGACCTTGCTTCTTCCACTCATCGCGAATGTATTCGGCGAGTTGGTTGTTGCGCTTCGAGCCCGCGACATGGGGTTCCTGCGTGAAGATGCGGTGCTGCCGGCGTGCTTCGTCGGGGCTTGGGATGGATTTGAACTTGGATTCGATATCGGCTTCGCGGGCGGCGGACTTGGCAGTGAAACCTGAGATCGATTGTGCGTTCGCGTTCGAGAGAAGGAAGAGGGCGAGTGTGGCGCCGCGTAGCAGGGTCATAGCCGTGCGATTGTATCGCAGGAGAGGAAGTCAACCTCCCCACCCTCCCGCCAACAACGCGGGAAGGGTGGGGCACCCCGTTACTTCGATGTCAGGATTTCGGTTAGCAGATCGGGCTTGGATTCGTCTCGAACCAAGTGAGGATACATTTCTCCTTCGTGGTAATCGAGCTTGTAGGTCTTGTAGTAGTCAGTATTCTCCACCAGCAGATCGATGGTCGTGCTGCTGCCTTTGGCCGCTTTGATCGCATCCCGCAGGATATCAGGAGAAAAGCGGCGGCCGTTGACAGCCACTACTTTCATCCCGGGACCGATGCCTGCCTTGGCGGCGACTTCGGTTTCAATCGTATCTGTGATACCGCCGTCCTCACGCACGGAAAGGCCGAGCGCCAATCCGGCAGGGACGAAGTGGAACATCCCGCCCGCGGCACTCATCATTTCCGAAGGAGTGTCGTTGTAGATGAGCTTCCATCCGCCGCCGTCGATGCCACCCAGCGGCGCACGGGGGCCGTGGTTGGTAAGACGATCGGTCCAGAAGCTGCGCCAATCGTAGGGCACGACTTCGTTAAGGGCGTTCACTACGTCATCGAACGTATAGGTCCTAAGCGCGGGACCCGTGCTGGGTGCGCCATGGAAGAGGTGGCAGAAGTCGTCAATCGACTTTTTGCCTTTGCTCTGCTGGCGGATGATGACGTCCGCCCACAGCCAGTTCAATGTGTCTTCACTGTAGAAGTCGGTGCCGCGGCGCCACGAGTACCAGGATTGCGGAGCGAAATAAAGTTGTGGCGCGGCATCCGCTGTGTCTTGCAGATTGCGCCACTCGCGTCCCGGTAGATGATCGAGTTCGGCTGCGGTGATGGCCAGATCGTCGCGGTCCTGTTCTGTGGTGAGCAATCCGCTGCGCGCACTAAGAACGAATCCGAGATAGTTCGTCAGGCCTTCATACACCCAGAGCAGGTCATCCTGCATGGGCTGCTGGTAGTCGGGCGTCGCCAGATCGTAGGGACGACGATACTTACCGTTCCAACTATGCACATATTCGTGGGGGAGAAGAGACGCGGATAACTTGCGCCCAGTTTCATCCACCAGATCGCGCTCTCCCACACGGCTGTCGTCCGACTCGTGATGCTCGAGGCCGAAGTGCGCCACGTGGTCGCTGAGGGTGTAAAGAAAATGGTAGTCGCGGTAATGATGCGCGCCGAAGAGTTTCTGCGCCTGCTCCACCAGGCTTTTATAGTGATCCCACACTTCCGCCGGAGCTTCGAGTGCGGCGGCGCTGTCGGCGGCAATATCCATTTCGGTTAGAGGGTCCTGCGCCAGCGGCACGATTTTCAGGAATTCGCCCGTGATCACGGGGGAGTCCACCAGAGTTGTGAGCGAAGCAGTGGCAAAATGAATTTCGTTTCCACTTTGGCTGGCAATGGGCAGCGGAGTGCCGAATTTCCATCCTTCGGGGAGTTTCAGCGAGGCCGTGTAATTGATATCGTCCGACTTCCAGCCTTTGGGATAAAGCAGAACCTGATTCCAACTGATGACGGCGAGTTTGTCGGTTGCGGATGACCCGGCAGAGAATCCGCTTTCCAAGGTTGCGGGAGATAGAAAATCAAGTTCGGCATCGATCTGGTTCACGCCCGCGGGAACGTCGACGTGAATCGTGAATCCGTCCAGCAGATCGCGGCGCCACTTGAGAGGCTGGCCATTCGCTTTGAAAAACAATCCAGCGAGATCGACGACCGGCCCATCGGGCGCATGCTCCCCCGGAATCCATTTCGGATAGTAGAGAGTGAGGTCGCCTGGAGCGGCGGGAATCTTCAGAGAGGCGTGCAAGATTTTTCGAGGAGCATGAGTGGCATCCACCGAGATGATGACAGTGGGGGCATTCGCCGCCCAGCCAAGAAATGAAAAAAGGAAGACACAGAAAATCCCCAGCACTTTCGTGAATTTCATTGTTGCGGGCTCCCAGATTGCGACGGAAGAAATTTGACTGTGTTGCAGATGTTACGACTATAGCAGCGTGAAACTGAGGGCGTACAGTTGAACTCGCGATCCCGGCAGGGCTGCTTCGGCTGCTCACAGCATGACAGTCTGCAGACTGTTATGATTCCGCTGAATGTCGCGGCGCGGAAAATTCATCACATTTGAAGGCCTCGATGGCAGCGGCAAGAGCACGCAAATGCGGAAGCTCGCAGCCGCGCTGCGCGGCGCCGGGTACAAGGTCGTCGAGACCCGCGAACCGGGCGGGACTGCCACCGGAGAGAAAATCCGCAAGGTGCTGCTGGATTCCGGTACCGCCGGCCTCGACCCGCGCGCGGAGATGGCCCTGATGTTCGCCTCGCGTGCACAGCACATTGCCGAGGTCATTGAACCGGGCCTCGCATCCGGCAGCATCGTCCTGTGTGATCGTTTCACCGATTCCACCGAGGCTTATCAGGGAAGCGGACGCAGGCTGGGAAGTGAGGCGGTGCGGGAGTTGCATGGGGTACTGTGCGGGAATTTGCATCCAGATCTCACATTGCTGCTCGACTCGAATGCGCAGGCCAGTGTGAACCGTGCGCGGCGGAGAAATAGACGTGATGCGAAGAACGGTGCCCGTAGTCATGACGAGAACCGCTTCGAGCAGGAAACGCGAGCTTTCTTTGGGCGCGTGCGCGATGGTTTCGCAGCGATCGCCAAGCGGGAGCCTGGACGAGTCGTAACCGTGGATGCGCGCGGCACCCCAGGTCAGACGCATCAGAAGATTCGGGAAGTAGTACAGAAGAAATTGAAGATCTAGCTACGAGCTATGAACTAGGAGTAATTCTCGATCGGAGTTGGCATTATGCTGGAATGCCAATAGAACAGGCGGAGAGGGACTGTTCGCTCAAAGCACACAGCCCTGAGTTAGCTGCTCAATATGTTTTCTGACTTTCACGGCAACCCCGAGACAGTTCGCCGCCTGCGCGAGATGCTGGCGCGCGATCACTTTCCACATGCCGTTGTGCTGGCCGGAAGTCACGGGTGTGGTAAGTACACGCTCGCGCTGATGCTGGCTCGGGCGATGAACTGCCTCGATCGTCCGCAGAGCGACGGCCTCCCTGATTTCTGCGGCAAGTGTGCCAACTGCGCGCGAATAGAACAGGCTTGCGATCTGGAGACCCGTTTTACAGAGGCAGTCGAAGCCCGCGAGAACCTGCGCGAGACCGACAAGAAAGAAACCCGCATCTTCGTGCAGACGCATCCCGATGTGCTGGTGATTCCACCCGACCCGCCGCAGATGATGATCAAGGTGGACCAGGTGCGGCGCGTCATTGAGACCATTTATTACCGTCCAGGGGAGGGCAGGGAACGGGTGTACATCTTTACCGACTCCGCATTTATGAAAGAGGCGGCGAACTCCTTGCTCAAGGTGCTGGAGGAGCCGCCGGAGTTCGCCACCATCTTTCTGCTGACTGAGAACGCCGGCGAGTTGCTGCCGACAATCCGCTCGCGCTCCATGGTGTTTACCCTTTGCGCGCTGTCTACTGACGAGATTGAAAAAGATCTGGCCAAGCATCATCCGGAGTGGAAACCGTCGCAGGTGGCGCTAGTAGCGCGGCTCAGCGAGGGAGCGGTGGGCCGGGCGCGCGGCTTCAACCTGGAGGCATATACGGCGGCACGGGACCACGCGCTCGCGATTCTCCGGTCGGCCTTGCGGGGCGGAGAACATAGCGAGCTGTTCAAGGTCACTGAGTCTTATCGTCCGGGAGCAGAAGGGCGGGAGAAGATAGAGGCGCTGATCCGCACGCTGTATTCGTTGCTCCGCGATCTGGTGTTCATCGACTCGGAGGCGCCGGAGTTGATCCGGAATACAGACGTTGGGTCGGAATTGAAGAAGTTGGCCGAGTCTGCGGATTTCGCCTGGATCACCGCGGCTTCGGACCGGTTGGCGGAGGTCGAGCGCGGAATGCGGCGGAATCTGCTGCGCTCGTTGTCGCTGGACGCGTTTGCTGCGGCGCTGGAGAAGTAGGGTTGCAGGATGATATCCCCGGGGAGGGTGATGCTTTTATGAGCCTTAATGTTCCTCAGCGGTTGTCGAGTCTTCTGCTTACAAGCTTGCTCATTCTCGTTGCTTCCAAGTTTGCCAATGGAGCGGAAGTCCCCAAACTGGTGCAGAAGGACGGCCGCTATGCCCTCATGGTAGACGGTCGTCCCTATTTGATTCTGGGCGGGCAGATTCACAACTCCAGCGCATGGCCGAGTGAGTTGCCGCAGGTTTGGGAATCGATGGCTGCTTTGCACGCCAATACCGTTGAGGCTCCCGTGTATTGGGAGCAGGTCGAGGCGCAGGAGGGCCATTTCGATTTCACCAATGTAGATCAGATTCTCGAGGGCGCTCGCTCCCATAATCTTCGACTTGTGTTGCTTTGGTTTGGCACCTGGAAGAACGGCAACATGCATTACGTACCTTCCTGGGTGAAGATGGATTCGAAACGTTTTCCGCACGTCATGCGTCCGGATGGCGAGCCGATCGATGTCCTCTCCCCGATCTCGCGTAACACGCTAGAGGCTGACAAGACTGCGTTGGTGAATTTGGCCCGCCACCTGAAGCAAGTGGATGGGGAACAGCACACGGTAATTCTGATCCAGGTTGAAAACGAGTCCGGCAACATTGGAAGCGTGCGCGACAACTCGCCAGAGGCCAACCGCCTGTTTACGGGGAATGTTCCGGCGGAAATGCTAACTGCTGCGGGAAAGAAAGCGGGAACCTGGAGCCAGGTTTTTCCAGGCGATGCAGACGAAAGTTTCCAGCTCTACTATCAGGCCAAATACGTCAACGAGATCGCGGCCGCTGCGAAAGCCGAGTTTCCCATCCCGTACTACATCAACGTGTGGATCGATTATCCGCCGGCGGAACTGCCGCAGCGGCAATTGGACACGCCGGGCATTGGATACCCGAGTGGGGGTGCAGTGCAGAAGATGGTGGGGCTGTGGCGGAAGCTGGCGCCTTCGATTGAGATGATCGGGCCGGATATATACGCCGATGACTCAGCCTTCTACCGCGAGACCATGTCAGCCTATCACCGTCCGGACAATCCGGTTTGGATCCCCGAGACCGGACGGGGCGATAGCTTCGGAAAGTTCCTGTTCTACGCTCTGGGAGAGGGCGCAATCGGTTTCTCGCCGTTCGGCGTGGATCAATCCGGCTGGAACATTCTCGGGGACGAGCCGTGGAAAGCGCATGCGCGGAATTTTGCTCTGCTCGCGCCCATGAGCCGCGAGATTGCTCAACTGGAATTTGAGGGCAAGGTCAAGACTGCAGTGGAAGAACCGGGGCAGACTACGCAGAATGTAGATCTTGGCGCGTGGCAGGCTACGGTTGCATTTGGATTTCCCCAGCCCGACGGCCGTCGCGCGCCGGGCACAAAGGATGCTCATGGCTCTGCCTTAATCGCGCAATTGGGGCCGGACGAATTTCTCGTGACAGGTGTGGATGCCAGCATGAGCTTTCATTTGCCGGGAAAGTTGCCGTGGATGCGCAGTCTGATCCTGAATGCGGAACAGGGATCTTATGAGAATGGCGCGTGGAAACCCACCAAGCTGTGGAACGGGGATGAAACGGACCGTGGCCTTTCCTTCCACGAGAAACCAGCAGTCGTCCGCGTGCGAATGGGGCGCTTTTAGCGACTACATCCGTGATGAGATGCTGTCCTGAGCCGCTGAAGCGCAATTCGACGCCTTCCGAACCACCCGACCGAAGAGTCCGCAAGTTCGACTTCCCTGCGTGGCTTCACATATCCTTTTCTGAATACCGGAGGCTGTAATGAGCCTTGTTCGTGTCGCTACTTTTCTAGTGATGTGTGGCATCGCCCTCTCTGCTGTCGAGAAATCTGGAACGGCACAGAACTCAGCAACGAAGGAAGCCGCCCACCCGGATGACGTTCCCAAGTCCATCGCGGAAAGCGTCAGCGGCACGCTCCAGTTCGCGGAAGGCAATTTTATAGGACTCGCTGAAGCCATGCCGGAAGACAAGTATTCCTACATCCCCGTAGTCGGCAAGTTCGACGGCGTCCGCAGCTTCGGGGAACAAGTGAAGCACGTTGCCTGCGCCCAGTTTGCCTTCTTCAACGAATTTGAGGGCAAGAAACCGCCCCAAGACTGCGAAAAGGGTGGCCATGATCCGGCGAAAACCAAAGCGGAGTTGATCAAATATCTCAAGGACTCGTTCGACTACTCGAACCGCGTGCTCGCCACGCTCACGGCCAACAATGCTGTCGACCGTGTCGAGGGCCGTTATGCCGGACCGAACACGAAACTCGGCATCTCTGTCGTTGCGATCTGGCACATGACCGACCACTACGGACAGCTTGTCGAGTACCTGCGCTTGAATGGTATTGTCCCGCCGATGACCCAAAAATACGGGCTCAAGGTTCGGTAAGTCGTTGTTATCTCTTGAGAGTAACCAGCAGAAAGGTTACCTCTGAGTTCGGGGCAGGGGTCGATTGAGTCGCTTAATCCATTTCCGTTTCAATCGATTACCGCGCATTACTCTGGTGGTTCTACTCCCTTCGGAGAGATTGCCGCCCTTTCTACCCCCGCCTATAATCGTCCTACTCTGGCTGTAGGATTCTCCATCAGGTTCCGGGTAGAACTCGGGAGGGCTAGCTTTGTTCAGAGCCTTCCAGCGAAGGTCGTAGTACTTGGAGAGACGCCCGGATATGCGAAAGCGCCTGCAACTCGCACTGATGCTGACGGTGGGAACGACAATCGCGACCTCTTTTCCGATTTCCAGAGCCTGGGCCGCCGAAAATGACAGCCCCGGCCACGGAATCACTGCAACCGAGGAACACGGCCGCAAGATCTATGTGGACGAAGACGCTCCCGCCAAGCCTCGGGTGATCCCAACCTCACAGTCGAAACGCTCGGCATTGGTGTATTGGAGCAGCAAGGATAGCCGCTGGAAACCGGTGCCGGGTGCGAGCGCAGCCTCCATGCAAGCAGCGCGTTCCGCCGCCAAAGAAGTCACGCAGTATTTCGGGCGCGACTCCGCGTCATCGGCCAATGCCAAGATCATCGCCGCTAATGCTCGTGGGCACCAGGCGTCCGCGGACGAGATTGATAATGCGGTGGTCATGGCAGCGGCCCGCCACAGCGTGGATCCGAACCTGGTGCGCGCGGTCATCAAGGTGGAATCCAACTTCAATTCCAACGCCGTGTCCCGCACGGGAGCGATGGGCCTGATGCAGCTGATGCCTCAGACGGCGCGCAGTTTGAACGTGAAAAATCCTTTCGACCCGCAACAAAACGTGGATGCTGGGGTTCGTCATCTGAAGTATCTGCTGGAAAACTATGGCGGCGACGTCAATTTGACCCTCGCGGCCTACAACGCTGGACAAGGAGCTGTGGCGCGAAGCGCTGGCATCCCGCACTTCAGCGAGACCCAGAATTATGTACGCAGGATCACGAACCTGTACAACGGCGGATTTAAGCTGACCCCTTCGGGGGTCTCCCGCGATCCCGTGCGGGTTCAACGAGATGCACGCGGGGTTCTCTACATCAGCAACACGGATTAGAATCTAAGCATCTGTTTAAGAGTCTCTCAGGTGTCACGGCAGTTCAACTGCAACGACGGATCGAGACAGTAACGGACCGGCGACTTTGAACACAAGATTAAGCCAGCGTGGCTTGCGCTGGGGGGCGTTGCTTCTGCTAGTCGCCATCCCCGCAGTGCCGGCGTACGCCCGTTCGCGCCACGGCCATAGCGAAAGCTGGGCACGCGACCATTATGCCGCGGCTGACCGCATGCGCGAGGCATTGAACGGACGTCCCCACAGCGAGCGCACTCGCCGCGACTACCAGCGCATCATCAATGCCTATCGCAACGTCTATTTGGGGGCGCCGACCTCCGCCAAAGCTGATCCCAGCGCAGTCGCTGCAGCCGAAACCCTGGTCGAGATGGGCCGGCGTTTTGACGACGATGCGATTTTGAAAAAAGCTATCGTCCAATACCGATACCTGCGGCGCGAGTATCCCGGGAGTAGATATCGCTGTGACGCGCTGTTTACCATCGGCGAAATCTATAAGGATGACCTGAACGATCCTCAGCAGGCGCGGGCCGTATTCCAGGATTTCCTCAAGCGCTACCCGCATAACCGGCTCGCGGAAGATGCCCAGCAGGCCGTTGTCGAAATCGATCGCGAGGCCAGGGCGGAGAAGAAAGACTCGAAGAAAAAGGCTGTCAAAGAGGTGGTAGAGAACGAGAACCGCACCAGTTCGCAATCTGACGGGGGACCAAACGGTGGCGACGCTCGCGCCGATGCCAGCCCGCAACCAGCAGCCCCTGGCAACTCCTCGCAGATGCCACTCAGGCAGATGCCCCGTGTCACTGCAATTCGTCACTGGTCTACGCCCGACTACACGCGGGTCGCCATCGACGTGGAAAACGAAGTAAAGTTCTGGACACAGCGGATTTCCCATCCCGACCGGATCTTCTTCGACCTGCGCGACACCAAACTGGCTTCCACGCTGGTAGGGAAGAGCTTCGACGTGGATGACGGCTTTCTGAAAAAGATTCGTGTGGCCCAGTTCAAGCCGGGGCGTACGCGGGTCGTGCTCGAAGTCGATGACCTGTCGGACTACGATGCGTTCCTGCTGCCCAATCCATATCGCCTGATCATCGATATTCACGGCAAAAACGACAATAAGAACGCACGCCGCCGGCCCCCACGAAATGTCGACGTGAAAGGGGCGAGCGCCGCAACCGCTGATGTTGAAGCGCCACCTAAGGCCAGTTCACGCGAAAGTGTCGATCAAAGCGCGGCTTCGAGCGACACACCTGCGGCAGATTCGGCCGAAAATGACACTCCCGCAAAAACACCGGAACAAACGAAGCAGGATCTGCGTGCTGCAGCGGGAAAGGCTCCCGTCACTACCCAGGACCTCAACGACGACGCCAAGATTCAGCCGAAAAATATAGTGTCAAAGAGTGGATTGCCCGACCTGCCACGCAAAGTGGATACGAAACGCGAAACACCCGCGCCCACCAAGGTGATCGTGGACAATGACGATGATGAGGACGCCGAAACTCCAACTGCCGAGACCCGTGCAACTGGCCGGTCGCGCAGTAAATCGTCTTCCCGCCTTGCCTCGAAACACAAGCCGAAAGATTTCGATGCGCGCGAGGCCAAACCAACCGCGGGGGGCGATCGCTCGTTGATCCGGGCGCTCGGGCTGAAAATTGGCAAGATCGTGATCGATCCCGGTCATGGCGGGCATGACACAGGAACCATCGGTCCCAACGGCCTTCAGGAAAAAGATCTGGTGCTGGAAGTCGGTCGCCGTCTAGGTAAGCTGCTGGACGCCCGGTTGGGGGCCGAAGTCGTGTACACGCGCAAGAACGACACCTTCATCCCGCTCGAGACCCGCACCGCAATTGCGAATCAGCAACGCGCCGACTTGTTCATATCCATCCATGCCAACTCGAGCCACGATCCAAACGCCCGCGGAGTCGAAACGTACTACCTGAATTTCACCTCTTCGCCCGAGGCGCTCGAAGTTGCCGCCCGCGAAAACGCGGTTTCCGAGAAGTCCATTTACGAACTTCAGGATCTGGTGAAGAAGATTGCATTGAAAGAAAAGATTGAAGAGTCCAGAGAGTTTGCCTCAGACGTGCAGGAATCGCTGCACACCGGCTTGGCTGCAAGAAGTCCGGCGATTCGCAACCGAGGCGTAAAAAAGGCTCCTTTCATCGTGCTGATCGGCGCCAATATGCCATCCATCCTGGCGGAAATTTCCTTCGTTTCAAATCCCTCGGACGAACACCGCCTAGAAGCGGGCGAATACCGCCAGCGCATTGCCGAATCCCTGTTCCGTGGAATCGCCAAGTACGCCGATGGGCTGAGTGGGGTAAAGATTGCGAGCAAGATGGATAAAGCCGCTGGCCAATAAGTCAAACCGCTGCAACTCTGACTGCACTGCTGTCATTCCGAGACGTGGAATTCCATGTTCTCGTCGAGGGAAAGCTCCCGCGGGTTTCCGGAGGTCTCCTCGCCGTGGCGCGTCGCGATTGCCCGAAAACTGGAACCGCTGACCTCGACCTCGTAGCTATAGGGTAGACGCTGGCGGGCGACGGTCAGCGCCCGAGTTGAAATCAGTTCGTCCAGGGAAGCATATTTGCCTTCCAAAGCAAAATGCCCGCGTTCGGCCTGCGCGATGCTCATCAGATCACTGCGAACTGCCGTGATGTCGATCGCCGCCTTGGGACTGTTCACGCCCGCAACCGCAGACGTGCTCTGTATCTGCCGGGAGTAGATGTACAATCCCGCAGCCATCGCCAGTACCAGGCTTAGAAAGCCGAAGATGCGGCTCATGAGTCCATTTCAGCCGCAAAGAACGTGCGCTTCAAGTAACTGGAGGGCAACGACCGGCGTTCGTAGCCGGCCGTTGCCGATGGTTCGAGGGGCGATTTGTGGACGAGGAATCGGGTTACTGAATCGCGCTTCCAACTTGCGAAAAGACGTTGCTGGCATTCGATCCGATCAGCCGCACGGTACCAACAACAATCACAAGAATCACCGCCAGCATCACTGAATACTCAGCGATATCCTGTCCCTGTTCGTCAACCCAAAGATTGCGTAATGAGTGTTTCACGGCTCTTTCCCTCCGGACTACGCAAAACTTGAAGCCATCGAAACCGAAAGCTTGGCCAGCCCGCTGGGCTGCTCTTGCCCCAATCCCCATGCTTCTTTGTCCTGCGCCACCGCCTGCAGTCCGATCTGAAATTCCGAGGTGCCCGGTAATTTCTTGATCCAGACCACGCGAAATTGCATCTTGCGTTGGCGGTAAAAAATTGTAATTTCGTCCTGCAAATGCAGTTCGTGACGAATGGCGCCCAAGCGTGCACCTACCGCGGTTACATCCAGCGTATGTGCCAGTTCCTCGAATGGTTTTCCATCTTTGTCCTTGCCCTTTATTCGGACTGGCAAGACCGCTTTCGTGCGGTTTCCGCGACGCTGAATCATTTAATGCTGGGCCCCAATTCGTATTCTTGTTCGACTCCAAGTCTGCATCTTTATGAAAAGGTTGTGAATGGCCCCGACGGGTAGGTTAAACGCACGATAGTAACCATTTCGTTAACGACACGGACCCGTTTATAGCTAGCAGGCTTGCCGGGATTACGAAACTTTTCCGCGTGCCCTGTGGTCTAATGAGTACAGCAACAGGCAGTGGTGTGGCCCCATGAAACTCCCGTTATTCTCTATTGTTTTGAGCCTTTTCGCCGGTTTGGCGGGCTTTGCCGCGACTCCGTCCCAGAATCAATCTCCCGCTCTGTTGCCCCAGCAATTTGGTGGGTGGCAGATGCAGGGAAATGCGCAAACCAGCAGCGATGCAACCACTGCTGATCCCGCGAACGCACGTGTCCTGCAGGAATACCGTTTTACTGATTTGGCTTCCGCCACGTATACGCGCGACGATGGACGTACGTTGAAAGTTCGGGGCGCTCGCTTTGCGGACACCTCCGGCGCTTTCGGTGCGTACACGTTCTACCTGCAGCCCGCGATGAATCGCGAGCAGATCGGAGATCAGGGATCGTCCTTGGGTGATCGCGTGCTTTTTTATCGCGGGCACGTGCTGATTGATGCGCAGTTCAGCAAAGAAACACCGATGTCGGGGGCAGAACTCCGCGAACTCGCAGGCTTATTACCCAAGCCCGGCGGTAACGCAGGAAACTTGCCTTCTTTCATCGACTTCTTCCCGCGTCGCGATTACGTTTCGAACACGCAGAAGTATGTCATGGGCCCGGCCGCGCTGGCGGCCGTTGCGCCACCTGTTACTGCGGATCTCGTCGATTTCGGAGCCAGCGCCGAAGCTTCCCTGGCGCACTACAACACGCCCAGTGGGGAAGCGACACTCATGCTGATTTCGTATCCCACGCCTCAGCTTGCGGCGGAGCATTTGCGTCGCATCGATGAGGCGCATCAGCTCGCGAGTCGTGCGTCCTCCGGTATTTCGGAGATTGCCGGTTCGGGAACATTCTTTGATAAACGCACCGGACCGATTATTGCCATTGCTAGCGGAGGAATTTCCGACAGTGATGCCAAAGCTTTGCTGGGACGTGTGAACTACGAAGCCAATGTCACGTGGAACACTGCCAGCGAGAACTCGGAAGTTAAGCAGTTGTATTCGCTCGTTCTAAATATTGTCGTGCTATGCGCGATCCTCGCCGGACTCGCCATTGTTGCTGGCGTGGCCTTCGGAGGAGTTCGCATTTTGGTGAAGCGGTTCTACCCCGACAGGGTCTTTGACCGTCCAGAGCAGATGGAGTTCATCTCGCTGCATCTCACCGAGACGGCGGTCAAAGGGGCGGGTCCAGGTCGCTCCGAGGGTGCTCAGAATCCCTCCTGAAACAAGGTAAGTACCTTTAAAAGTATCGGCTTACCGACCTCAAACGCGCAATTTGTCTCATTTTGCAACATTCCTTGACCGTGTTGACGCGTTTTGTAAATCATTGAAAATAAAGATATTTATTTCCTAAAAATCGCTTGACACCCCTGTTTTTCGGCTCATAAGATTTCCCCAGAAAGTTTTGACGGAATTTACAAGCCTCCGTTGGAACTATTCTCCCTTGAAGAAGAGGCCGCCCTGTTGCCGGGTGGCCTTTTCGTTTGTGCGGTGAACGTACTTGCGTCAATTTCGAATTGATTGCCCGGGAACTCAACGGAACTGTCGCCCACTGTCTACGTATATTGTGATGTGGGCTCACTGACGCCATGCGGGTGGTCACCTCAGCGGGAGAAGAAATCATGTTCTGCGATGCATGTGGTACAGCAGTGCAACCTGGTCAGGGATTCTGCAGCAAGTGCGGCAAACAGATTATCGGCCCGGTATCGCTCTCCCGGCCGCGCCCGGGCCGAGTGCAGGGACACGTTCGTCTACTGGCACTTTTCTGGCTCGCGTTCTCGGCATTCAACACGGTAGGAGCGATCGTGCTTTACATAGTCGCTAACACAGTCTTTGCCCATGCGCACGAATTCGGAGCTCCCGAAGGGCCAGGTGCTTTCCTGCGTCCTTTGCTGAGCATCATCGCAATTCTCCTGCTGGCAAAAGCTGCGCTGGGGTTCATCGCCGGATGGGGCCTGTTGCAGCACGAGGGCTGGGCGAGGATTCTCGCACTGGTCCTGGGCTTCGTGTCCCTGTTCACAAATATTCCCTTCGGAACTGCGCTGGGCGTGTACACGATGTGGGTGCTGCTGCCGTCCGATTCGGAGCGGGAATACGAGGCTTTGACCGCCACAAAGGCCGCGTAGCTCTTTGTAGCGGATTCTCGGGTGGCAGACTCTAGGTCTGGGCTCCGCATGTTCGCGAACAGTCATCCAGGGTGGGGCGGTGTCTGAACGGCAAATCCTGTTGCCACTGACGTCATTGGTCAAGGAGAGCCAACACCGGCCCAAGCACATACGCTGCGAAAAAGCCTACCGAATAAAGCCCAAGCGATCCCCAAAGCGCGAGTTTCGAAAGCCTGCTTGCCTCGCCACACGCGATGACCCCCGGCTCACAGGCATCACTCGTCTTGAGGCGAGGTGCAATGAAATACGTATTCACGAAGCCGAGAGCAATCAGCAGACCTGACACGGCAAACGTCCCCTGCTTATGACGGGATAGAGTGACCAGCCACGGCACGAACGACAGCATGGACGCGACTGATGCTCCGAGGCCGAACAAGACAAGCAATGACGGCAAGGCACAACAAAGCAGTGTGCCCAAAGACGTGAAGAGCGAGAAGTAGCTCAGAAGAGCGGACCGTCTCTTTGTGTTCGCCAGTGTTGTCATGGTTTCTCGGTAATGGACTGGTAGTGAATCGAGAACGATTTGCCCTTTGCTGTTTCTGGAACGACACCGGTTACAGTGACCGACTTGCCGTTCAGAGCCACGGCGGGTGCTACTTGCCCTTGAGGCACAAGGTCCAGCATCTCATTCGAGCCGGAGACCTTGAGCTGAACCGTACCAGCTTCAACGATCACGGTTCCCTCAACAGTCACCGTCGAATCCTTCATCGTGAATCCGTTCTTCGTGATTGCTGACTGCAACTGCTTCAGCGTCACAGTATTTCCCGGTTTCATCTTGACTGCCGCAAGTCCCTTCGCAAGGCTCACGTCCACGGATTCGACACCCGCGACTGACTTCACCGACACGCGCACGGCGTGGGCACAGACTTCTCAATCCATGCCGAAAATCGTCATGTCGATTGACTTGATTTCAGCTGAAGCAGATGCGGTAAATAAGAGAGCCAAGAATAATGCGGCGGCGTTTTTCATTTCATCTCCTAATTGGAATGCTGAAACAGCAGATAACTGAAGTTGACCGCAATGCGAACGCGTTCCCTTGGGAATTGGCGTTCGACATTCTGGTAGATAGGGAACTGCGCTCCGAAGCCGACGGTGTAGTTGCGATAAATCCCCAGAGCCGATGGACCCAGAAAGACTTGGTGTGCCTGGGTGTTTGCAAGCACGACGTGGGATTGTTGGATACTGCCAGAGCGTTCACCAACCAGTTCGGCGAAGAGTCGCCAGTCCCACTTGTCGGGCAGTCTACGCCACTTTGGAGGGCGATAACCGTACACAAGACTGTAGTCGAACACGGCAGGACGCTGACTTCCTACGTGTTCGGCAAAACGTGTGTAGGTGCCACCGAGCCAAAGGTAGTGGCTCAGCGATGCCCTGCCCGTTACTCCTCCGAGCATGAACCCCGGCGCATTCGTCAGCCCCGTGCTGCCGAACCCAGACTGCGGGCCGGGGACTACAAGACCGCCGAAAGCCGTGCTCTCCAGCCGCGTGCCAACCTTCGTGGCCCTATGCTGAAACCGCCAAGCCAGCGTGGAGTCGAAGTCGGCCCCTGCCTGGATGCGAGTCGGCGGTAAGGGTGTGTTCCCAGCAACCACCGGAAGCGTGAACGATAGGGTGAGATGTGGGGTGAACCCGTATCCCAAAAGTTCCCGGATGGACGCTTGTGAACCGAAGCGGGTCGTTCGGGCGAAAACTCCCTCATCGAAATTCCATTCACCTTGCGAATTTGTCGGCGTAGCGAGCCCAAACAACGGGCCATGGTTCGCCGCACTAGCGTGTTGTGAGAACGCTAACGCGACGAGCAAAACAATTGCTCGTTTCATCTCCCCTCCGTCAAGGCACACTTCCAGCGTGGTGCACGTGAGACGGAGGCTAGATTCTCAGGACTGAGTTGAGGTTCGGCGGAGCGGGTGGTGGAAGTCCCAGAGTCAAAGGATGAGACTCAGCATAGTAAGTCGCTAACGCCGAGGTCTGGCTGACCAGCATGACGGCTGTAAATTCGACATGCAGCACATGCGGCTGTTGCACTGTTGCTACGGGAGAAGGTTGAGCCGCACTCTTCTCGCAGCACGGATGGTTCTGAGACCCCATGTGGCAGTCTCCAGCCATCTTCTTGCAACATTCCATCTCCGCCTTCGTCATCGTTGAAGCGGGAAGACACGCGAGGGCGGGCGCAGCCATCCACATAAGGATGAGAACGAAGGACGGAACCGCGCGCCACTTCAACATGAGTCGATGTTACATGTTTGGCATTCCGGACGTAAAGCCACATGGTATTCTGATGTGGGCGTTCTGCATTCAAGCGGCGATGCCCGGCGCTGAAGTGCCGATAGCCACAGGGAACTGGCGACATTGAGATCCCGAAATCCGCGTTCAACACGTTGATGTGCTGATGTAATGAGAGCAGGCCGACGTAGCTCAGTTGGTAGAGCAGCCGATTCGTAATCGGCAGGTCAGCGGTTCAAGTCCGCTCGTCGGCTCCATTCCAGTTCGCTTGTTCGATCCGCGACTGTTTGGCCGATCTTCTTCAAGCATAACCTCACGATTCACTTGATCCCAAGTTTCGCCAGCCTTTCCACCGGCCGGGCCAGCACGGCTTTGTTCCCGCGCGCCACGATGGGCCTTTGGATGAGTTCCGGATGTTCTGCCATGAGGTGCACGAGTTCTTCATCGCTCAGGTTTCGTCCTGTGACGTACTGCTGATACGCAGGCTCCTTGGCGCGGATTACCTCATGAGGCCGCAATCCGGCACGATGCAGGAGTTCGCTGAGTTCCTTTTCGTTGAACGGTTTACGGATGTAGTTCACACTCTCAAATTCCACGCCTTTTTCAGTCAAGAGCCTCTTGACCTCGCGGCAGGTACTTCAGGTTGGCTTCTCGTACAGCATGACCTTGCTCTTGATGGGCGCCATGGGTTGCTTCCTCCTGATCTCCTGATCGGCGAAAATGTATCACGGGTATGCGGGTCCCGCTGCAACTTAGTCACGGCTAATAGATGATAGGTGATATCGCAGAGATCGTGGAGCCGTCGAGATTAGTGCGAATCCGCGGAGAGTGGAGGTGCGGCGAAGCCTACAGAGTGGTTCGGACCCACTGTCTGCTTCAGAAGAGCGGCAATTTGCAGCTCTAGTGTTTGCTTCATGCCCGTGCCAAAGGCGGTGAACCGGAACGGCTGCAAGTAACCCATGCCGCCACGCATGGGAAAGAGCATCTCGGCTCTGCCCTGCAGCAGCCCTGCACCAAGTTGGAACACCAGCGTCACCCTGCTCCTCTCGTCCACGTAGGGGCCCAATTCCAGGAGGCCGCCCGTAACCGAGAGGCGATAGAAATTCGCTGTAAGCTGCCGCTTGTTTTCCAGTTGGATGGTGACGGGCACACTGCCGCGCAAGTTCAGCCGGGGAGCTCGTGTGAATCGAAATCCAGTCATATTTGCTTCCGCATATATTCGGCGCGGCTCTAGTGCGAGATGTACTGCAAATTGCTGTCCGGCCCAGGCACATCTGGAGTGAGCACGCGATTGGTGCGTTTCATACCCTCCCAGTCATACTCATACGCTGTACCGCAGCCCAGGCAGATCTGGTAGTGCTGGCCGTTGCTGCCGATGCGCGGCCACGAGAAGCGGTGCGTGCAAGTGTGGCGGAGGATTAGTTTCAGAAATTTCAATGGGTCACTCCCTGGTTCCGGCTCTTCCAATGATCGAGCCAGCGCGAGAAAAACGGTTTGTGTTGTCCTTCCAGCAGCCCTTTCAGAGTCGAGAGCAGGATGCTAGGCGGTTGCGACTTCGACAGGAACGTATCCACTGACTTGAGCTTATTGGCCGGAAGTGGTCCGTAGGCCGACAACAACATGATTGGCACGCGGGAATTGATGCTCTTCATTTTTGCGGCGACCATGTCTCCGCGCATTCCCGGCATCTGGTAATCGAGCACCACAGCATCGACAATGCGCGACCGGAATAGCCTGAGGCCGTCGTCCCAGCCGGTTGCCTCGAGAACTTCGTAGCCGCTCTGTTCCAGCAGCATCTTGCGACCGATCAGCCCATTCCAGTGATCGTCGATGCAAAGAATCGTTGCTTTCGCGCGAGCCATGTACTCCTCACGTTCGGACAGTCTTCTGGCTTCAGCGAGTTGGCTTCCCATTCAGAAGCTTCGCTTGCTGGACTATGAAGTGGTGGGCAAGCTGATTTTGAAGCGCGGCACACATTACGACAAATTACTAATGGGCACTTGACTGGCAGTTACCCCTACAGACGAGGGTAAGCCTTGTCACAGGCGCGGGGCGGGCACTGCGGCCGGGCTCGCGCGTTTACCGAATCCCGCAAACCGACAGCGAATGGGACGTGTTGGACGTGTTTGAGGCCTTCCGGTAGGGGTCTTTATTCCCATGTACTTAAGTCTCCACCACCTTCGTGCCATACATGGCACGGGGGAGCCATTTACCCTGCCCGAGCCGGAAGCTAGAGTAGTCCTCGAGCAGCACTTGGGGGAGGGCTGATCAACAGACGCCCAAGACTCAGAATTGAGTCTGGGCGTTTTGTTTTGCAGGGAAGAAATTCCGCATCGCCCTGACATAAGCGACCCGAGCTTTGCTCGGCCAGACAGCCGTGGGCGGCTGTCTCTACATAAACCGCTGCCCCGCCGCCGGTTGCTTACCTCTTTATTCGTGATGGCTGATTACCCTCGATCCTTTCGAGAGTGGTAGATTTGTTGGCACCTTTTCGTTTGTGAACCGAAGCTGCAAGGAGCCTGAATGCCCACCCCCATAGCACGCCGCGAATTTCTGGCCGGAATGGCTGCGCTCAGTGCCACCCATGCCTATTCCCGTCTTTCGCCCGCAAAGGACTCCAGTTCGGCCTTTCGGGTGTCCGTCATCAATGACGAGATTTCCCAGGACTTCGGCCACGTATGCGAAGTCGCCGCCAAGGAGTTCGGCATGGGATGGATCGAACTCCGCAGCATGTGGAAGAAGAACATCGTCAGCCTGGACGAGAAGGAAATCGCAGAAGCTCGCCGCATTCTCGAAAAGAGCCAACTGAAAGTCACCGACATCGCGAGCCCGCTGTTCAAGGTGGATTGGCCGGGTGCTCCGAAATCGAAGTTCAGCGAAGACAAGAGTTTCAATGCGGCCTTCGACTGGAAGCAGCAGGATGAAGTTCTGGAGCGCGCGATCGAGATGGCGAAAGCCTTCAATACGGAGCGCGTGCGCTGCTTCGATTTCTGGCGACTCGAAGAGCAGACTCCTTTTCGCACACCTATGAATGACAAGCTGCGGGAAGCGGCCGAGAAGTGCGCCAAGAACAATCTCCTTCTCGTGCTCGAAAACGAGCCGGCCTGCAATACAGCGACCGGGGCGGAGTCCGCCAAGGTTCTGACCGCGGTGCAGCATCCGGCGTTCACGCTGAACTGGGATCCGGGCAACGCCGCGGCGAGTGGAGAAATTCCATATCCCGACGGTTACAAGTTGCTGCCCAAAGACCGCATTGGCCACTGCCATTGCAAGGACGTGGTGAAGAAGGAGACGAAATACGATTGGGCGCCGATGGGCGGCGGCATGATCGACTGGGCGGGTCAGTTTCGAGCACTGAAGCGGGATGGCTATCATTTCGCGGTGAGCCTCGAGACACATTGGAATGGCGGCGGCTCGGCTGAGGAATCGACTCGAAAAAGTTGGGCCGGGATGAAAAAGACACTGGAGCAAGCCAGCGCGCTCTGACACTCAATTTGAATGACAAGTTGAAAAGTTTAAGAGGATTTCGCCGGAACCTTCGTCCGAGGGGCAGCAGGGAGGATTTACGACGGATCAGCCGGAAAAGATGAACCGGCCAAATCGCGAACCGACCAAGGGCCAGAGTCCAAACCAAGACTTTATGAAAAACTGGACTGGCTGTATCAGCAGCCGGGGTACTCCCAATGCTCCGCCGGAGATCGGCTACCGCTCGGCAATTGCGGTGCATATGGCGAATCTCTCCTGCAAGCACAAGAAGCGCATGACACTGGAAGAGGCGAAATCGATCCAACCGGAGTATTCATGATCGGAGCCGTCGATATCGGCGGTACCAAAATCGCAGTTGGCATGGTCGATGATAGCGGCAAGGTGCTCTCCCGGATGGAAGCGCCTACGGATCCCAATCGTTACTCCGACGGAATCGAACTGATCGCGCACATGCTGCGCAAAACGGCGCAGAGAGCGGGAGCTGAGATCAGCGGCATCGGGATCGGGTCGACGGGTCCGGTCGATCCCATGCGCGGAGAGTTCGGCGATGTCGATTTTCTGCCGGGATGGCGCGGCAAGGGTCCGGTGAAGGATCTCGCGCAAGTTTTTAGCGTGCAGGTCGCGCTCGAAAACGACGGCGACGCCGCCGCTCTTGCTGAAGCCGGATGGGGTGCCGGGCGTAATCGAAGCCGGCTGATTTACGTTACCGTGGGAACCGGAATTGGTGGGGGCATTATTGTTGACGGCAAACTGTATCGGGGAGTCGATGGAGCTCACCCTGAGGTTGGACATCATGTGATCGATCCCGCTGGTCCGAAGTGTACATGCGGCTTTCGCGGATGCTGGGAGTCGCTGGCCGCGGGTCCTGCCATGGTGGAATGGCTTCAAGGCAATGCTCCTGCCGACTATGCGCACCGCGAGGGAATCACCGCGAAGCGAATTTGCGAACTGGCGCGAGAAGAAGACCTGGTCGCGCTTCGGGCGGTTGAAACTGAGGCGTACTATCTGGGCCTCGGACTCGCGAACCTCATCAATTTATTTGCTCCCGATGCCATAGTGTTGAGCGGCAGCGTAATGAAGAGCGCCGATTTGTTTCTCGACCGCATTCGCGCTTTGATTCGGACTGGCTGCCGGTTCGTGCCCGCCGAGAAAACAGAGCTCACGCTGGCATCATTAGGTGACGACACAAACCTCATCGGCGCCGCCCGCGTCTGGCATTATCGTTTCTCCTAGTTCGCGCTGGTTGCAGTCTCTTGCCAGACATCATGACCTTTCTCGTCTGTTCCGACACGGTCACGCAACCAAGCCGGAAAGGCGCCGGAGTTAAGAACAGAATTTTCCAACTATCACAGGCGCCGTGGTGTATAAGGTCCGTTGTGCGAGGAAGTGAATCGAACTGTGAACATGGGGAGATACAAAATGAAGAAATCACTGGCGATCTTGTTCGGGATTTTGATGTTTAGCGTTGCCACCAGTGTTGTGCTGGCTCAGAAAGGTGGGACCGCTCATAAGCCGAAAAAAGTCATCTATGAATCTGCGGAGAAGGCAAACTTCAAGCCGTCTGAGACCAAAGGGGTGTCAATGGCGACCCTTTGGGGCAACCCCGGAACGGGTGCACATGCAACGTTCACGAAATTCGATCCGGGATTTGACGCGGGAATGCACACTCACACGAGTGATGTCTGGATCACCGTTATCAAAGGCGCATACCTCTATAAAGACGATGCCGGGGAAAAGCGAGTGGGACCTGGAGATTTTCTCCGAGTGCCGGGTGGCCATAAGCATTGGAGCGGCGGTGACAAGACCGAAGGCGCGCTCTTCTACGAGGAAGCGTCAGGGAAGTTCGATAGCATCCCGGCAAAATAGAGTTTCGCAGTGGTTTGCTGCGAAGCAAAACCACAAGCGTAGAAACCCTGAAAGTCGGTCCTTTCAGGGTTTTTTTCCTGCCAATTCTGGTCTCGGAACCGACCTGCACTTCCAGTTTCTTCACCCGATCTGTTAGTGTTTTCTGTTTGCCTGGGCGAGTCCGTGATCGGAGTCACAGAACTCGCAGGCTGCGACGTGAAAGGATTTTTGGCCGGAGCAGAGGGTTTCTGAAAGCCCAGAGATAGTCCGCTCCGGCACGGAAAGGACGATAGCGTGATCGTCGGAGTTCCGAAAGAAAGTTATCCCGGAGAACGTCGGGTTGCCCTGGTTCCCCTGGTCGTTCCCAATCTCACTAAAGGGGGGATGGAAGTCATCATCGAGGCGGGTGCGGGGGAACAGGCCGGCTATCCCGATGCAGCTTATGTGGAAAAAGGGGGGAAGGTCGTTGCCGATCGAGCGACTGTTTTCCGCAGTGCCGACGTCGTTCTGCAGGTGCTGTGTTATGGCTCGAATGACGTCACCGGGAAAGCCGACGTTCCCCTTTATAAGTCCGGTCAGGCGCTGATCGGATTTCTTCGGCCATTTGGCTCCGCAGACGTGCTGCAGCAGATCGCGCATGCCGGAGTCACAGCATTCTCTGTGGAAACGATACCCCGCACGACGCGCGCCCAGAGCATGGACGCGCTGTCATCGATGGCGACGGTATGCGGGTACAAGGCCGTACTGCTCGCGGCGGAAACCTCACCCCGCATTTTCCCCATGATGACCACGGCGGCCGGAACCATTACTCCGGCTCGTGTCTTCGTCATTGGCGCTGGGGTTGCCGGACTGCAGGCGATCTCGACTGCGCGGCGACTTGGGGCAGTAGCGTCAGCCTACGACATGCGCCCGGCCGCAAAGGAGCAAGTGCAGAGCCTTGGCGGACGATTCATCGAACTCCCTATCGAAGCGCAAAATGCGCAGGATGCACGTGGATATGGCACGGTGCAAGATGAAAGCTTTTATGCGCGACAGCGCGAGTTGCTGACCCGCATCGTCGCGGAGAGCGATATCGTAATCAGCGCAGCGGTGATTCCGGGTAAAAAGTCTCCCGTGCTGATCACGGCTGACATGGTGAAGGGAATGTCCCCCGGTTCCGTGATCGTAGACTTGGCGGCTGAACGCGGCGGCAACTGCGAACTCACGCGCATGGGGGAGACGGTGAACGTACACGGGGTCGCGATCATCGGTGCCATCAACCTGGCGAGCAGCGTTCCTTATCATGCCAGCCAGATGTACGCCCGCAATCTCACGACGTTTCTCACCTACATGGTGAAGGACGGAAAGCCACAGTTGAACATGCAGGACGAGATTATTCGTGAAACCATGATCACCAGCGGTGGCGAGATCGTAAATGCGCGGGTTCGCGAATTTTTCAAACTGCCGACATTGACGGCGGCAGGTGGTTAGACTTGAGCACTGAAAAACATGCCTTCAAATTTAATCGACGCTCTCTTCGTATTCATGCTGGCGGCCTTCATCGGTTTTGAAGTGATCCGTCACGTCTCGCCGTTACTTCACACACCGCTGATGTCGCTCACCAACGCGCTTGATGCGATTGCGGTGGTTGGCGCGATCGTGCTCGTCGGGGAGAAGAAGAGCACGTTCGCCACTGTGCTGGGAGTGATTGCCATCATCGCGGCGACCAGCAACGTGGTGGGCGGATTCTTCATCACCGACCGCATGCTCAAGATGTTCAAATCAAGCCGCCCTGGCAAACCACAAGGGACGAAATCCTGATGAACGCCGAGTTCGCTGGAAGCCAGTACGCCATCGAGATCATTTATCTGATCGCCAGCGCGCTGTTTATTTTGTCGCTGAAGTGGATGAGTTCGCCATCTACGGCGCGGCATGGCATATGGGCGGGCGAGATCGGCATGGTGCTGGCCATTGGCGGCACCCTGCTGCGCCACGGCATTGTCGATTGGAAATGGATCATGATCGCCCTCGTGCTCGGAACGGGGATAGGAATTCCGCTCGGCATGGTGCAGATGACCGCGGTCCCACAGCGAACCGCATTGAGCCATGCTTTTGGCGCATTGTGCGTGACGCTGGTTGGAACCGCCGAGTTTTATCTGCGTTCGCCTGATATTCCAAAGTTCATGATGGCGGTGCTCTCGATGGAAGTCATCCTGGGAGGGCTGACGTTCACCGGCAGCTTGATGGCCGCCGGGAAACTGCAAGAAGTGCTGCCACAGCGGCCGATTACCTATAAAGGACAGAATCTGGTGAACCTGCTGTTCTTAGGTGTCGCGATCGCGCTGGCGGTGTACCTGGTTTTGAATCCGGGCGCTAAGCAGTTCTTTCCAGTGATCGTGGCGATTTCCCTGGTGGTCGGAGTCTTTCTGGTTATTCCGATCGGCGGCGCTGATATGCCGACGGTGATCTCGCTGCTGAACTCTTACGCCGGGCTGTCTGCCGCAGCCATGGGATTTGTACTCAACTCCAAGCTGCTAATCATTGCGGGTGCGCTCGACGGATCCTCTGGCTTCATTCTGTCGGTGATCATGTCGAAGGCGATGAACCGCTCGTTCACCAACGTGGTGTTCGGAGCATTCGGCCAGGTGCAGACCTCTGCGGCGGCGGGTCAGGAAGCCAAGCCCGTACGCAGCGCAACACCCGAGGAAGCGGCTGCAATTCTTTCTGCTGCGAACAAAGTGGTCGTGGTTCCGGGGTACGGTATGGCCGTCGCACAAGCCCAACACAAAGTCCGCGAGCTTTACGATCAGCTCACCAAGAAGGGAGTGGATGTCCGGTTCGCGATCCACCCCGTTGCTGGGCGCATGCCCGGACACATGAACGTGTTGCTGGCGGAAGCCGACATTCCCTATGACCGGCTGATTGAAATGGACGAGATCAACGGGGATTTCGCGCAAACGGATGTTGCGCTGGTGATCGGGGCAAATGACGTGACAAATCCCGCAGCCCGAACCGATCAGTCAAGCCCCATATTCGGGATGCCTATTCTTGACGTGGACAAGGCCCACACGGTGATGGTCATCAAGCGCAGCATGAACCCCGGGTTCGCGGGCATTGACAATCCGTTGTACTACCTCGATCAGACACTAATGCTGTTTGGCGATGCCAAGCAATTTGTGGGCGGAATTGTGCGCGAGTTGAGCGGAGGGCATTGACTGTAGGGAATTGGTGAAATCTGGGAGTAAACTTAGGGTGGCTGGATGCAGGCATGTCTTCTTCGAATAATGTGATTTGCCGGGACCCCGACGTGCTGGGGGGAACTCCTGTATTTTGCGGAACCCGCGTCCCTTTTCAGGCTCTGCTCGACTATCTTGAAGGCGGACAGACTCTGAACGAGTTCCTCGAAGACTTCCCATCGGTGAGTCGCGAGGCAGCCGTTCACGCCCTTGAGCACGCGAAAGAGCTGGTGGTCAGCGAATTGGAATGACGCTGCTCCTGGACGAGTGCATCCCGCAAAAACTTAGAGACAGTTTCCCTTCTCATGATTGCCGCTGTGTGACCGAGCAGGGATGGGCGGGAAAAAAGAACGGCGAACTTCTAAGCCTAGCGGAAAACTCTGGCTTCCGAGTCTTTATTACACTTGACCGCGGTCTGGAATACCAGCAGAACCTCGAATCGCGGGCAATCGCTGTGGTGCTGATTCAAACAAAATCCAATCGCTTGGCAGACTTGCTCCGCCACATCCCGGAAATTCTAAAAGTCCTGCCAACGATTCAGCCCGGCCAACTGGCCAAGGTGGGCTAGATAGCGCACTTATGAGAACTCTACTATCGTTGACGGCCGTCCTCTTCGTCTCGGTTTTATCGATTGCTCAATCTCAACCGCAGTTGAACCTCATGCCAATGCCTGCCAACGTGCAGCAGGGCACGGGACAACTGCAGATCACGGAATCATTTTCCGCTGCAGTGACCGGGACGCATGAAGCGTCACTTGACAGCGGCGTCCAGCGGTTCACGAAGCAGCTTTCGTCGATCACAGGGATCCCGTTTCGGGCGAATGCCTCGGGGGCGCCAACGCTCGAGGTACATGCTGATCACGGGCGTGAGGCCATTCAGAAACTAGGAGAAGATGAATCATACGAGCTCACCGTGACTAGCTCGGGCGCGAAAATCATGGCTCCAACTCCGTTGGGAGCCTTATATGGACTGCAGACTTTTCTGCAACTGGTGCAAATCACCCCGAATGGCTTTGCTGTTCCGGCAGTCACGGTCAAAGATCAGCCGCGCTTCCCCTGGCGCGGCATGCTCATCGATGTCAGCCGCCACTTCATTCCCGTCGACGTGCTCAAGCGCAATCTGGACGGCATGGCAGCCGTGAAGATGAATGTGCTGCACTGGCATCTCTCGGACGATCAGGGATTCCGCGCCGAGAGCAAGAAATTTCCCAAGCTGACCGGAATGGGTTCAGAAGGGAAGTTTTATACGCAAGAAGAGATACGCGACCTGCTCGCTTACGCACATGATCGGGGTATCCGCGTCATTCCTGAGTTTGATACTCCCGGCCACAGCCGTTCGTGGTTTGTAGGCTATCCCGAACTGGCCAGCAATCCGGGCCCGTTTATCGTCGAAAACGAAAACGGGAATCAATCGGTGACCGATCCCACGCGGGAAGAGATCTACAAGTTCATGGACAAGTTCGTCGAGGAGATGGGGAAGCTCTTCCCCGACCAGTTTTTTCATATCGGTGGCGACGAGGTGGATGGGAAGTATTGGGACTCCAATCCCAAGATCCAGGCATTCAAAGAAGCGCATGGGATGAAGACGAACCAGGATCTACAGGCGTACTACAACCAGCGCTTAGAAAAGATTGTGGCCAAGCATCATAAGACGATGGTGGGCTGGGATGAAATTCTTCACCCCGACTTGCCGAAGGACATCGTGGTGCAGTCTTGGCGAGGGCAGGAGTCGCTGGCGAAAGCGGTGCAGCAGGGCTATCGCGGGCTGCTGTCCTACGGCTACTACCTTGACCTGATGTGGCCAACCTCCCGCCACTATGCTGTCGACCCGATGAGCGGAGCGGCGGCCTCGCTGACGCCTGAGCAGAAGAAATCGATTCTCGGCGGGGAATCGGCGCAATGGGCCGAGTGGGTCACGCCGGAGAACATCGATTCGCATATCTGGCCGCGCAATGCCGCCATCGCCGAGAGGCTCTGGTCGCCGCAGGACGTCACTGACGTGAATTCGATGTACAAGCGGATGTACGCGGTGGGCCTGGAACTTGAGTTCTTGGGGCTGACGCACAATTCAGCGCGCGAGCGCATGCTGCAACGAATGGCGGGAACTGAAGATGTAGCAACTCTCCGCGTTCTCGCAGATGTGGTCGAACCGGTGAAGGATTACAACCGGTGGAGTGAAGAACAAAAAGGCCCGATCAATTTCCATGCGCCCCTGAATCGGCTGATTGATGCCACGAACCCAGAGAGTGAAACGGCTCGCCAGTTTAGTGCGCTGGTGCAGCAGTTCGTGCAAAGCGGGTACAAAGACCAGAATGCGGAGGACCAGATTCGCACCTGGCTGATGCTCTGGCGGAACAACGACGCGAAACTGCAACCCGTGCTCCACCAGTCTGCACTGTTGGAAGAGGACATCCCGATCTCCCAAAACCTGGCCATGGTTGCGGCGGCGGGCCTGCAGGCGCTGGATTACCTGGCTAGGGGCGAAGCCGAACCCGAGTTGTGGAAGGCGCAGCAAATCGCCGTCCTGGAAATCGCGAAGAAGCCTGTAGCAGGACTGCTGCTGCAAGTGACTGCCCCTGTCGAGCAACTGGTACAGGCGGCCGGACACTCGAAGTGATTTTTCTCGTGATCTGCTAAGGATATGGCCTCTTTGACGACACGTAACGTGAGCCACTTCTCCGATATGCGACGAAGGTCTTGAATCCCTGCCTCTCCTGAGGGTTCGGGCAAACGCGCGTGATATCCTAATAACATCAGCTGCGCACCGTCTTGGCGGATATTCCCCCGCGGTTCCTGAAGAGATTTCAGAGGTCAGCAAGAGAGAAGCCATAACTATGCTTTCAGTCAGTAATGTATCGATGCGCTACGGCGCCAAAGTTTTGTTCGATGAGGTTTCTACCGCGTTTACCCCGGGGAAGCGCTACGGTCTGACCGGTCCCAACGGCGCCGGGAAATCTACCTTTATGAAGCTGCTCAGCGGAGAACTTGACCCGCAGAAGGGCACAGTCGTCCGCCCGCGCAAGCTCGGCGTATTGAGCCAGGATCAGTTCGCCTTTGACGCTTACAGCGTGCTGGATACCGTCATCATGGGCAACAAGCGGCTATGGTCCGCATTGCAGGAGCGAGACGCGATTTACGCCAAGCAGGATATGACCGATGAAGACGGCATGAAGCTGGGCGAACTGGAAGGCATTGTCGGCGAGGAAGATGGATACTCCGCCGAGAGCGATGCGGCGATCCTGCTGCAGGGCCTCGACATTGCCGAGGAGTTGCACGTTCGCAAGATGAGTGAGTTGCAAGGCGGACAGAAAGTCCGGGTACTGCTGGCGCAAGCTCTATTTGGGCATCCGCAAGCGCTGCTGCTGGACGAGCCTACCAATCACCTCGACCTGGATTCGATCCACTGGCTGCAGGGATTCCTGAACACTTATGACGGAGTGGTCATCGCCATCTCGCATGACCGGCACTTTCTGAACAGCATTTGCACTCACATCGCGGACATCGACTACGAGACGATCATTACCTACACAGGCACGTACGACGATATGGTTGTGGCCAAGACGCAGGTTCGCTCGCAAATCGAATCCCAGAATGCACAACGCGAAAAGAAGATTGCGCAATTGAACGAGTTCATTGCGCGGTTCGCCGCGGGAACGCGTTCCAGCCAGGTGCAATCGCGGCGCAAGGAAGTTGAGCGGCTGCAAGTCACCGAACTCGCGAAGTCGAATATCCAGCGGCCCTTCATCAAGTTTGAGCAGAAGCGTCCTTCGGGAAAGCACATCTTGGAAGTCGAGCACCTGGCGAAGGCATACGAGGAGAACCGGGTCATCCGCGATTTCACGGCCAGCATCACTCGTGGTGAAAAAATCGCGCTTATGGGGCGCAACGGGGCAGGTAAAACGACGCTCTTGAATGCTCTGTTGGCGAACTCACCGACTACTCCCGAGGCTGAACTGCGTAAGACCAGCGGCTATGAGGGCCCGTTCGTGGATCACGGCAAGGTCATCTGGGGACACGAAGCCTCGATTGGCTACTTTGCCCAGGATCATCGCAGTCTGATTGAGACTGGAACCACCGCGATTGAGTGGCTGCACCAGTGGGATCCGGCGGCAGTGACGGAAGAGCTGCGCGGAATTCTTGGCCAGATGTTATTCGCCCGCGACGAAGCAGCGAAGTCCACCAGCGTCCTGTCGGGTGGAGAGGCTGCACGGCTGCTTTTCTGCAAGCTGATGCTGCAGAAGCCAAACGTGCTGGTACTCGATGAACCAACGAACCACTTGGATCTGGAATCGATCAATGCCCTGAACATTGCATTGCAGCGCTACCAGGGAACGGTCCTGCTCGTGACCCATGACCACGATCTGATCGACGAAGTAGCCACCCGCATCTGGCACTTCGAGAGCGATCACAAGATCACAGATTTCAAAGGCAGCTACGAGGAGTACCAGTCAGCAGCAGTGGCAGTCTGAACGGCTTTTCAGGCAGAGGCACATTTTTCTCCCTCTGAGGTCATCGATCAGGCCCCTGCACCATTTCCGCGGCATGTAAATCAACCAGGTTCTCCACAGCAATTCACAGCGTTCCTAGTTGCGTTGCGCCGTCAAGTTGAAGATAATGAGCGGAAAGCCCTTCAGTTGAGGGCGTTGTGTATTGTCCCGTGTACAGTCGAGCTGATTTACTTAGGATTCTTCACGTCGCGCCCCGCCAGTTAGCCAACTGGGAGCGTAGTGGTTTGATAGCTCCCAACGAGAGCTACAGTTTTTCCGACCTGCTGGAAATCAAGAAAATTCGCGATCTGTGCGCCATGAGCGTCCGTCCCAATGTGATCCGGGAATCGCTGGAGGCGATGCGCAAGCAGGCCGCCGGTATCGAGAAGCCGTTGCTCGAAGCTGGAGCGTGGTCCACCAGGAGGCATCGTGTGGCCTTTCGCCATCAAGGCAAGCTGCTGGAGCCGATCGCTGGACAATTCCTGATGGACTTTTCCGAGCGGGAGAAAGTTGTTACTAGCACGCCGGTGCCGCGCGCAGAACCCACTCCGCGCGAACACGAGGTCTCAGTGCTATTCGCGCGGGGTATCGCGCTGGAAGACAATCCTGCCACGCAAACCGAAGCGATGGAAGCTTACCAGAGCGTTCTTGAGCTCGAACCTACGCACGCCGCGGCTCACATCAATCTTGGAACGCTTTACTACAATCGCCAGGATTTCGCGCTGGCAGAAAAGCACTACCGCAGCGCCATAGAGTCCGATCCCCGGTACGCTCTTGCCTATTTCGATCTGGGCAACGTTCTCGATGAAACCGGACGCGTCCAGGAAGCGGTTCAGACCTACAAAGTGGCGATCCAGTTGGCCCCCACCTACGCCGACGCGCATTACAATCTCGCGCTCGCATACGAAAAAATGCGCGAGCCTCGCAAGGCTCTCAAGCACTGGCAGGCCTATACCAGGCTCGACAGTTCAGGCCCCTGGTCCGTGCACGCCCGCAGCCAGATCAAACGCATCCTTCAGGCGGACGGGCTCAAGTTGGTCCCCAGGCGCGGCTGAGGCCGCGATCGTTGACTACCGTCCCAACTCCGCCGCTACCGAGTTCGCCGAAGGTCAAAGCTAACCGCGCATGCTTGTAGAAATCGGACATGTGGAGGCGATCTTCCGCTATCCCGTGAAGTCCATGGGCGGCGAACGACTTGAGACCGCCAACCTGGGCTGGCACGGGCTTGAGGGTGACAGACGCGTGGCATTCCGGCGCGTGGCTGATCGCAGCGGGATGCCCTGGCTGACCGCATGCAAGCTTCCCGACCTGCTCTTGTTTAGTCCCCAGCGCTGTGACGGCGGCGCTCCGGGGGATATTCCTACGCATATACGCACGCCGGATGGAGAAGAAATGCCCGTGTTCGGGGAGGACTTGGCCAGGGAGGTCGGACGTAGATACGGCTCTCCCGTCGAAATCATGCAGTTGAATCATGGCATCTTCGATGAAGCGAGCATCTCCGTGATTGCCTCCGATACAGTGCACGAGATCTCTCGACTCGCAGGGCTGGGTCTGGACATGCGACGATTTCGCCCGAACGTTGTGGTTCGTCCACTGCGATCGCTTCCGTTCCAGGAAGACGAATGGTTGGGCGGCGTGCTCTCATTCGGGGACGGGCACGAGGGCCCTGCCGTAACCGTCACCATGCGCGATGTTCGCTGCTCGATGGTGAACCTCGATCCCGACTCGGCAAGTCCTGCGCCACAAGTGCTGAAGGCGGTGGTGCGTGCTAATCAGAACAATGCGGGAGTTTACGGCGCCGTCACTCGCATCGGGCGACTGGCGGTGGGACAAACCGTAGTCTTGCGTGGGGCGAACGACAACAAGCAACTTGGGTGAACGAAAGTATTACCGTGAGCTGGCGTACCAACGCAGGACTCGGAGAGCACGAAGTGTGTTCCAGCGGCTCGCGCTGCCGACAGCAGTCTCCATCTGCAATGGAATATGTTCGGAATGAAGGAGGTTGAGCGGCCAGCGCCCGTTCTGGTGGCGGCGTTCCATCAGAGCTTCGATGGCGCCCCCTACGCGGTCGTCGGGTTTAATTCCTGCGTTCCGCAAATAATCGAGTCCGCGCAAGACGTCGTAGTGCCAGAATGTGGGGAACGAGAAACGGAGCCAGCGTTTGTCGATGATCTCGCCGGTTCGAAGCGAGCGGAACATGCGGCGCTCGAGCAGATATTTTTCGGCCCTGTTGCGGGCTCTGGCGACGGCCGCCAATTGGCGCCCGGCGCGTTGGTATTCGAGCAGTCCTTCGAGCACGCAAATGGTGGTATGGAACGAAGAGCGCCGGCTTTTTGGACGCTTCGGAGTTTCCAACTGCGCTTCGCAGTTCCAGCCGCCATCTTCTAGCTGCTCGCCCAGGAGTTGATTGGCCAGGGCGTCATTCGGTTCGTTGAAATACGAACCGATGCCGAGGATTCTGCCGTTTATGCAGGGCTCCGTCTCGCCATGAAGGAAGGGCCGGTTGTTGAGCGGCTTAAACACTAGTCGCTTAGCAACGCGATCGATCATTCTGCGAGCCTGCTTGCTCGCGGGATCGAGACCGAGGTCCTTCAACACCACGAGAGAGTAGAGAGTAATGAGCAGGCCCCGGTCCTCCTGGAGCCCGCCCCAGTGGCCAGCAGGCGATTGGTGGGCCAGCAGTTGGGATCCCCAGCCTACAGCTGCAACGCGAGAGCGCTCGGCTGTAATCGCGATCGGCGTTTCATCGGTGAGGTCGCTCATGACCTGCCAGCGAATCGCGGGGTCAGAATCGAGGAGCCATTTAACGACCGCCGGCCGGAGCGCGTATTTGTGTAGCCGCATCGGTCTTTTATAGCAAAACCGGTGTAAGTGCTGACCCTGCCCCGGCCGTTATCCCGCCACAACTGCCTTTCTCTTGGGAGTGCTAACATTACAGGTCTGCCTAGTCCGCGATGAAGGTGACCTTATGCCTGAGACCTTGCAAGCCGCCTTGCCCGCTCCTCTGACCACCCTGACTGAAGACGAGGTTCTTTTCCGCGACAACATTCGCCAGTTTGCCGATGAAAAAATCCGGCCGCTGGTCAAGGAAATGGACGAGAAAGGCGTCTTTGAAAAGGACCTCATCCACGATTTTTTCCAACTCGGTCTGATGGGCATCGAGATACCCGAACAGTACGGCGGCGCAGGCGGGAAGTTCTTCGAGGCGATCCTGGCAGTGGAAGAACTGTCGCGGGTCGATGCATCTTCCGGCGTTATCGTCGATGTGCAGAACACGTTAGTCAACAATGCGCTGCTTCGGTGGGGCACGGAAGATCAGAAAAAGCGCTTCCTGTCGCGAATGGCGAGCGAGATCGTCGGCGCTTATGCGCTTAGCGAGGCCGGATCTGGCTCGGATGCCTTCGCCTTGCAGACGCGCGCCACGCTAAAAGGATCGGAATACGTCCTCAATGGTCGCAAGCTCTGGATCACCAACGGCAAGGAGGCCGGTCTCTTCGTACTTTTCGCTACGCTCGATCCCAACGCTGGGTACAAGGGCATCACTGCGTTTCTGATCGAGAAAGACTTTCCGGGATTCACCGCGGGCAAGAAGGAAGATAAGCTTGGTATCCGCGCCTCGTCTACGTGTGAGTTAATTCTCGAAGATTGCCGCGTACCTAAAGAGAACGTTTTAGGAGAGCCCGGCAAGGGCTACAAGATCGCGATTGAGACGCTGAACGAAGGACGAATCGGGATAGGCGCCCAGATGGTCGGTCTGGCCCGTGGCGCCTGGGAATTCGCCTGCAAGTACTCGCTGGAGCGTAAGCAGTTCGGCAAGGCCATCGCTGAGAATCAAGGTATTCAGTTCCAGATCGCGCAGATGGCCACGGAGTTGGAAGCCGCTCGGCTTATGGTGTACAACTGCGCCCGCATGAAAGATGCCGGGGTGAACTTCGTTAAAGAAGCCGCCATGACCAAGTTGTTCGCTTCGCAGGTGGCCGAGCGCGTGACTTCGCTCGCGATTGAGATCTACGGAGGGTATGGGTTCACTAAAGATTATCCTGTCGAAAAGTACTGGCGCGACGCCAAGATCGGCAAGATCTACGAGGGAACTTCAAACATGCAGTTGGCTACGATCGCGAAGATGGTGCTGGCCAAATAGGAATGACGTTTGCGTGTATGTGCTGGCAGAACAAGAGATCCTCTCTTCGAGCGAACGAGACGGAGCGCGGACGGAAAGTAACCTCAGTAACGAAAATTCCCAGGCGACAAATCGCGGCTGCTCTTTATGTGCAGCGAGTTGCACTTGGGTAAGGTCACGCCTCTCTCCAGCGGCTAGGTAACCCGCGGTTAATCAGCTACTTACATAAGAACCTTCCATTGGAGGATGGGATGCAATTCAGAGTTTGCCTGCTGGCCGAGGCAAAATGACCGGAGCGCCACTTGAACACGTTATTCGGGAACGTTGAATCCGCCGAAGTACCGCTCATCGAAGCTGCCGCGAGAAAAAAACACGAGTGGCTGCCACTGCTTACCGTCATGTTTTTGATCTCTTACGGCTTGATGACCATGCTGATCGTGGAACAGGGGCAAACAATCGAGTCCCAGCGCGTGCTCATGCGCGAGCTTTTCCGCGACAGCAAGGAGCTTTCCGCAATTCGTTTGAAAGCGCAGGAACAGCAGGCTACCCGGTCGTCTCGGTCTGCCGCTCCGCACCAGATTGCGCCGCAAGTCCCGTCAACCCAGGCACAAACAAGAAAGGCCCCGTCTTCCCAGGCAGGTTCTCGTTTCGATATGCAGGATCGCGCAGAGCAGCAAAAGCCCGTCCGGCCGCCCAAGCCAGCATCCGATCTGGCTGACAGCTCTCGGGTCTTGATCACGATTTAATAGATCACAAGCAGGCGAAGACCTGCTGGTTTACCGAGATTCACCAGATGAGCTGTGGCAATTAAGTAAGACCCAGGTGGGAAAACAATGAAGCTCCTGACCCTAGCCTTGTTGTTCAGTTTGCCAGTTTCGATGAGTCCCAAAAAGGCATTGCCCCAACCCATCTCGCAGCTTGCTAAGCGCTCCCATGGCGGGCGCTGGTATTTCGCGGCGAGCGGTCACGCTGTCTATTGCTACGGTCCGGTGATGACGGTTCCGTCCGCCAACGGCGACTTGCAGAAGGTCGCCACCTTGTGCCGTGACGGCAGCCCGGTCGTTCCCTTGAAAGACTAGTAGATCTGTCGTCGCCTCCTCGCGATACGGCACCGAGGGAGCGGTTGCGTCCTCTGCTTCCATTGCGGCATCAAATCCTCACATCCAGGTTAGGAAACAGAGTTGCCATGTCCTAGCTGGGCAGTGGAGGATCGCATGTCGATTCGGCCCGTTAAGCGGCTTATCAAATCCAAACCCACGCTCGAAGGAGCAGGAGTTCATCTCCGGCGCGCGTTTGGTTTCGGCAACACGGGCGAGTTTGATCCTTTCCTGCTGCTGGACGACTTTCGCAACGACGTTCCCGAAGACTATCTCGCCGGCTTTCCTTGGCATCCCCACCGTGGCATTGAGACGATCACGTATGTGCTCGCCGGGACGGTCGAACATGGCGACAGCATGGGGAATCACGGAGCCATCGCGGCCGGCGATGTGCAATGGATGACCGCCGGAAGCGGCATCATTCACCAGGAAATGCCCAAGGGCGACGCCACCGGACGGATGCACGGATTCCAGTTGTGGGCGAATCTTCCCTCGGGGCTCAAGATGACCTCTCCGCGATATCAGGAGGTCAAGACCAATGACATTCCCGAGGTCACCGACGACGACGGAACTCACGTCCGCATCGTTTGCGGGAGTTTTTGGGGAAAAAAGGGCCCGGTGGATGGAATTGCAGCCGATCCTATTTATCTGGATGTGTCCGTGCGCCCTGGAGAACGCAAGACTCTGCCCGTAGAAACCACCCGGCATGCCTTTGCTTACGTGTTTGCTGGCGATGGCAAGTTCTGCAATGCCTCTGGTCCCCTGGCGGTGCCGACCGAGAGGGTTGGATGGGCTGACACCCATCCTCCTGCAGACGCCGAGAATCGCTCGCTAGTCGTGTTTGATCGCGGAGACGAGGTGGTGGTTCAGGCCGGAGAAGACGGAATCCGCTTTCTGCTGGTGTCAGGCAAACCGCTGCAAGAGCCTGTCGCATGGTATGGACCCATCGTCATGAACACTCAGCACGAATTACAGCAAGCCTTCCGGGAACTGGAGCAAGGAACGTTCCTGAAGAAATAGTTTTGGTTTACCTTTATGTCTTAGCCGTTATCTGATTTCGCGTCCACAGATGCCTGAACTCCCCGAAGTAGAAACCATTGCCCGCGGGCTGGCGAAGCGGGTGACCGGCGATGTCATCGAATCCGTCTGGATCGGACAAAAGAAAGAGCCGCTGAAGAGTCCCGCGCGCGAGATCGCGAGAACACTGGAGCACAGCCGCATCTTAGGCGTTCGCAGGATGGGTAAGCACATTGTTTTCGATCTGGAACCAAATTTGCCGGGCCCACGTCGACCGGCGGGCAAGGGCCCCACGTCCGTTCGTTCCGCATCAGCCCAGGGCATAGTCTCCAAGGCTCATTGGATCGTTCATCTCGGGATGACTGGAAGTCTGCGCATCTGCGAACCGCACGCGGAACTCGCCAAGCATACACACGCGATTCTGAAGTTAGCGTCGGGTAGGGAGCTACGTTTCGTGGACCCGCGCCGCTTCGGACGACTGAGTGTTTCCGCTGCCTTCGAGGCGACCGGAGTTGAGCCTCTGGAAGTCGATTTCGATCGCTTCATCGCACTCTTTCGTGGGCGCAAGACTCCGATCAAGAGCGCTCTGTTAAACCAGAAACTTCTTCGCGGCGTGGGAAACATTTATGCCGATGAATCTCTGTTCCGGGCCGGCATCCGCCCGCGGCGGCGAGCGTCGTCGATCGCGCGAGAGCAACTAGCCAAGCTGTACGCAGCCTTGCAAAAGGTCCTGACCGAGGCCATTGATCTCGGAGGTTCTTCCATATCCGATTACGTGGACGCGAACGGCGAAGAAGGATTCTTTCAACTGCAGCATCGCGTCTACGGCCGCGAAACGGAGCCCTGCGTGGTTTGTAAAACTCCCATCAAGCGCTTGATCATCGCAGGGCGGAGCAGCCATTACTGTCCGACGTGCCAGAAATAAAATCATTTCGATTCTGGATGAATGCAGCCTCAGCCTGCCGGTTTGACCGGGATTCATCGATCATCACTCAATAGTTTTCTGTTACTCTCATTCGTTATGCCTGACTACTCCATTGGTGTGGATATGGGCGGTACGAATCTCCGCATCGCCGCGATTACCACGGAAGGCAAGCTGCTGGAAAAAATCACTCTGGGGGTGAAGGTTGCCCTGGGGCGCGATTATGTTATAGGCGAGATGTGCGAGGCCATTCATCGCCTTACCGCGCAATATCGAACCGCGGGACGTTTCGTCGGCGCCGGCATTGGTGTTCCAGGCATCATCGATGTTGAAAAAGGCATGATGCGGAAATCCGCCAACCTGCCCGGTTGGAGTGATTACCCCGTCCGCGACGAGATCGAGCGCCGGCTTGGTGCCCGCATTTGCCTGGACAACGACGCCAACGTTGCCGCCCTTGGAGAGAAATGGCTGGGGGCCGCGCGCGATGTGGATAACATGGCGATGCTCACATTGGGCACCGGGATTGGCGGAGCTATTGTTCTTGGCGGGAAACTCTTTTATGGCATGAGTGGCATGGCCGGAGAGTTTGGGCACGTCACCATCGAGCCGGACGGCGTTCCATGTGGCTGCGGCAATCGCGGCTGCGCCGAACGGTATGCCTCGGCCACCGCGGTAGTGCGGATGGCGCGCGAGGCCATAGAATCCGGCATCGCTCCAGAACTCGCCAAAGCCGCCAATTCGGATCCAGAGTTCAGCGCCAAGTCGGTTTACAACTTGGCCATCCAGGGAAATGTCGATGCGCAGCGCATCTTCCAACGCTTCGGGCAAGCTCTCGGAATTTTACTTGCCGATCTTGTGAATGTTCTTGATCTGGATATGTTCGTCATCGGGGGCGGAGTTGTCAGCGCATGGGACGCTTTTGCCCCAAAGATGTTTGCGGAACTGCGCGAACGCTCGCTGGTGTATGCCGCCAGCGCTCCGGAAGAGCCGACGGGGAAGAAGGAAGGCGCATCCGCCCAGATCGCCAGCTACTCGCGCAAGAAAACAATCATCACCCAGGCACTGCTGGGCAGTGACGCTGGACTGTATGGAGCGGCGAGGCTTCCGGATCTGGTCTGATCTATTTCAGAACTGGCTTGTCATCGATCCATTCAACTTGCTCTAGCGTCTCCGGCGCGACCGGGTCCTGATAGGGCACACGCAGTAGCATCTTCCCATTGCGAGTCGTCACCTCTCCGCCATTCGCCAGTAGAACTTTTACGCCCACTTGCGCCGTGTCTTCGGCGAGCACATCAATCTCATACGCATCCGGAAGTCCCGCCAGCGTCTTATTCCAATATGTGTTGTGCAGCGGTTCGCGATATTCCCCTGGAATCGCATGCGCGCCGATCAGCGTGCCCAGTATTCCAGCTGCGTTCGAGGGATTGCAGTCTGCATCTTGTCCGCCACGAGTTGCATAGTTCATGGTCTTGTACCAGTCGCCGTTTCCATAAAGAAGACCCATGACCACGTATCCACCATTGAGTTTCGCGTCGATGTTGAACGGCTGCTTGTAGCCGTCCGGGCAATGGTCCACTTCGCCCCACTTGGCCTGCAGCAGATGCCAGGCTTTCAGCCAGTCGCTCGGATTTTCATCGTGCCATCGAATCACATCACGAATCAGCTGGGCATAGAGGCTGCGGGAGGGAATCGCCTTCAGTCCATTCTCCACAACTTCCCGAATACTTGTTGCGAAGAACGCTTGCGCATACATCGCTGAAATGAACATGCCTCCGTACACCCCGTCGCCATAATTCATGATGTGCCCCATACGCTCTCCGTAACGGTTCGATACCTGAGGCATTCCTGGAGAGATCATGCCGAACACGTCCGACTCGATCTGGAAGTCGATGTCATCGGCGTGCAGGTTGTACCGAGGATTGCCCGAATCGGGCGGCAGAATGCCCTTCCGAATATTCATTAAGCCCGCGTCGTTCGCATGCCAGACCTGCCGAATCTTGGCGTCCCACTCGTGCGCCACTGTTACCGGATCAACATCGATGCCATAGCGGCGGAGGCAATACAGAAAAAGCAGGTTGATATAAATGTCGTCATTATCGGGAGCGCCAAAGCTCGGGTGTTCTTTCTCCGAAGTCATAATGAAGTTGTGCAGGATGACAATCTTCTGATTGTCGGCCTCGCGCGTAATCGGATCCCAGGTCTCGTGATCGGGATTGTTCGCCGCGCGACTTCGGTAATCCTTCATGCGGGTCGGCGAGAGCGGCCAGTCTGTGATGTCGAAGCCGATCGGCGTGTTCTGATATTGGAACTCCCAGGGCTGGCCGAATGTAACCCCGATCATCTTTCCCATCCACGCGCCCTGCACCTTGTCGAGATACGCGTCCCAGCTCAACTCGCGTGTATTCCGCGCATCGTCCGGAGCAAGAGAGAAACTGCTAACCGCGGCAATCAGCAGACCTGCGATGACAGCTGGCCTCATCAATCCTCCAGTCAGCGCCTGCAAAGCAGGACGTTGGCTTGCTATTCTCCGACGACTTGAACGTTGGGGACCTTGGCCCGCATGAACTGGAGTGCGTGCAACAGGGCTTGGTTTTGTTGTGGCGTGCCAATGCTTACGCGAACACAGCCCGGCGCTCCCCACCGCTCCAACGGGCGTACGCTGATGTTTTGCTCGCGCAATGTTTCTGCCAATGCGGAGGCTTCCTGGCCGACGTTGCAATACATAAAATTGGCCCAGGTTGGAACGACTCGAAAGCCCAACTCCGACAGTCCTGCGCCAAGAATCTCAGACTGCTCCGCGTTATTAATAAGCGTGCGTTGGATGTGAGTCCGGTCGTCCATGGCGGCGAGCGCCGCGCCTTGCGCCATCGAGGAAACCGAAAAAGTGTTCCGCAGGCCCGCGCAATACTTCATCAGCTCAGCCGGACCCAGCCCATATCCGATGCGCAGCCCTGCCAAGCCGTGCACTTTCGAAAATGTTTTCAGGACGACAACATTCTGGCCTCGGCGCACGTAGCTCAGAGAGGGCGAATACTGCGTCTTCCGCCGCTCGGCAAAATACGAGGCGAACTCGCCATACGCCTCGTCCAGCACCACTGTGACGTGGCCAGCAATATCAGCTACGAATTTATCGATCGTAGTGGCATCCAGCAACGTTCCCGTGGGATTGTTTGGATTCGCCAGAAAGACCAGGCGAGTGTGCTCATTGATGAGATCGAGCACTGCAGTCAAATTGACGCCGTCGCCGCGCATGGGTGCTTCGATCAGTTGCGCTCCCGCAGCGCGCACCGCCATGCCGTACACAACAAAGGATCGCTCACTCGTCACTGCGTTGAGTCCGGGGCCGAGCAGAGTCTGACATAACAGCGACAGCATTTGCGTGGACCCGGCAGTCACCTGCACTTGTTCGGCGGGTACTTCGTGCAACTTCGCCAGCTTGTGGCGCAGTGAAGTGGACTCATCATCGGGATAAAAACTGGAGTGCTCAAGCGCCGCGCGCATTGCTTCCAGGGCCAGTGGTGACGGGCCAAATGGATTCTCGTTGGAGTCGAGCCTGATCATTCCGGGTCTTGTATTCTCGTCCAACTGCCTGACAAAGAGCTGGCCGGAGCTTAACTCATTTACCAGATCAAAGAATCGGCGGTCTTTGCCATACGTCATCGTACGGATTTCTTTCCAGTGCCCTTGGTTGCCGACTTCAGTCGCTCGACTTCCTTTGCCGTCAGCGGGCGGAACTCACCAGGTGGTACATCCAGCGTGAGCGGTCCATAACGCACGCGCTTGATCTTTTCCACGTGATGACCGACAGCCTCGAACATGCGCCGGATCTGCCGGTTTCGTCCCTCAATCAGGGTGACTTCGTACCACGGGTTCGCTGCTTCCTTTATCACTCGAACCGACGCGGGGGCCGTTCGCACGCGTTTGCCGTCATCCGTAGCGATGGAGAGTCCGGCGCGCAATTTATCGAGGGATTCCTCCTTCGGAGCACCCGCAACTTTTACAACGTAGGTCTTGGGCACATGCGAGGCCGCTTTCATCAGGCGGTTGGCGAGTTCCCCGTCGTTGGTGAGGATCAGCAAGCCTTCACTGGCGTAATCCAGGCGACCCACAGGGTAGACGCGGCCTCTTATGCCGCGCGTCAAGTCCATGACCGTCGGTCGCTTTTGGGGATCACTCATGGTGGTGACGTAGCCCTTCGGTTTATTCAACAGGAAATATGCATGCCGCTGCTCCTGCGGCTTCAGTAGCTTCCCGTTCACCCGAATGTGATCGGATTCCGGGTCGGCCTTGCTTCCGATTTCCGTTATGGTTGTTCCGTTGACCTGCACATGGCCGGAGGTGATCAACTCCTCGGCTTTGCGCCGCGAAGCAATCCCGGCAGCAGCAATAATTTTTTGCAGACGTTCGGCAGGCATGATGAACTCGAATGATGTTGGTGTCAGATCTCGCTGCCTTGAAATCGTAAAGCCTGAAGCACTGTGCAGGAGCGGTATAGCCAATGCCGTTGAAGCTCACCGCCGTCAGTCGCTGCCACTATCCCGCTTTTTCTTCTGCAGCCTCTTTTTCTTGCTCTTGGGGAATGTTCAGTTCCCGCGCGGCGACGTTCTCTTCACCGACGTCCAGCTTCGTGTCGAGGGCGTTCTCGGCTGGAATCAGCTCAGCCTGAAACGACTCGGCTACCAACTTCTCGAACTCCTCCATGCTGGGCAATTCGTTCACATCCTTAAGCCCAAAGCGCATAAGAAATTCTTTTGTTGTCTTGTAGAGAATTGGCCGGCCTATGACCTGCTTGCGTCCCGCAGTTGTGATGAGCTTGCGATCGAGCAGCGTCCCAATCACCCCTCCGGAATCGACTCCACGAATGTCGTTAATCTCGGGCACAGTCACCGGTTGCTTGTAGGCGATCACGGCCAAAGTCTCCAGTGCGGGAAGCGAGAGGCGAATGGGCGGCTTCAGGCTCTTGGCGAACGAGCGCACCACCTCGTGCTGCTCGGGCTTGGTGGACATCCGATATCCGCCCGCAACCTGGCGGATCTCAATCCCGTGGTCCTCGGACCCAAATTGCCCGACTAATTCTTCGAGACACGATCGCACGCGCGACTTGATCTCGCTCTCGTCAGTGGCACCCTCCGCCACGACGGTGTCTTTCACGAGTGCGGTCATCTGTTCGAGCGTGATCGGCGTCTCGGCCGCATAGATGATGGCTTCGATTTGAGCTTTTAGAGACATAGTCAGTATTCGAGACTCAGAACTCAGTAGTCCGCGAAGTGCTCCCGGTATTATCTCCAGTCATCCCTCACGGCGGCCTGCTGGTTCATCACTTCCTCAAAATGCGTGTGCTTGCGGACCGCGATCTCGCCGAATAATTTCTCCTGCCGCACCTGAATCGCCTGGAGCCGTACCAGTTCCAGCATTGCCAGGAACATGCAAACCAGCGCCTGCCGCGATTGCACTTTCATCAGAAGTTGCTTCAGTCGGATGGGACGGTCCTCCAACGACAGGCGACGGCGCAGGTAATCGATCATCTGTCCAACCGTGACCGTTTCCTCATCCACGTTCAACACCGGACGCGTGCGCACGCGCTCCAGCACTTGCTGGAAAGTTTTCACCAGATCGATGACGTCCGCCGCAATTTCGGGTTCGGTGCCCTCGGCATCTATGAAGTCCTTTAGAGAAGGATTGGTCAGCACCGCATCTTCGATCTGTTGTTTCTGGAGCAGCATCTGGGCGGCGGACTTGAATTTTTCGTGTTCCAGCAGCCGGTTGACGAGTTCGCTTCTTGGATCTTCCTGCTCTTCGACCGTGGCGAGCGGATCGCGCGGCAGCAGCATCTTCGATTTGATATGAATCAGGACGGCGGCCATGTAAATAAAATCCGCCGCAACATTCACGTCCAACTCGCGGATTCGCTCGACGTAAGCCAGATACTGCGCGGTTATCTTCGCGATAGGGATGTCATAGATGTCGATGTCCTGCTTGCGGATCAGATCGAGCAGCAGATCGAGCGGGCCTTCATAAACATCGGCCACGGCCACTGCAAAAGGGAAGTCGCTGTCTTCTTTCTTAGACGCGTCCTTCATCTTCGGAGTAGAACGAGTACCCACGATTGCGGGAGAGACTGCCGGGCCGCCAGCAGAAACGATTTTTCCTTCCTCACTCATCTCTATACTCCGGCTTCCAGGTAATCTGCGAAGCAAAGATCCACGCTACTCCGCTTTCACCGTCGGCGCCTCATACTCGAGCGACATGCCCATGGACGAGCGAACATGTTTCATGGTTTCACCCGTGACCTGGCGCGCGCGTTCCGAGCCCGCCTCAAGGATATCCCAGGCCAGCCGGGGATTCTCCTCAAATTTCCTTCTCCGGTCCTGCATTGGACTCAACAATTGCACCAGTGAGTCTGCAGCCCAACTCTTGCATTCGATGCACCCAATGCCCGCGCTTCTACAACCAATGTCCACTTTCGCAATGGTTTCCTTGCTGCTGAAAATCTTGTGCAGATCGCCCACGGGACAGACATCCGGATTTCCGGGGTCCGACCGGCGCACGCGTGCTGGATCGGTGACCATCGTCTTCAATTTCTGTCGGACGACCGGCTCCGGGTCGGCCAACATGATTGTGTTCCCGTAAGACTTGGACATCTTTCGGCCATCGGTGCCGGGCAATTTTGCCGCGGGCGTCAGCAGCGATTGCGGCTCCGGGAATACTCCCTTTGCGCCGCCGTAAAAACCGTTGAAGCGGCGCGCAATCTCGCGGGTCAGTTCCACGTGTGCCACCTGGTCCTCGCCCACGGGAACACATTCCGCCTTGTAGACCAGGATGTCGGCCGCTTGCAGCAGCGGATAGCCAAGAAATCCGTACGTGCCCAGGTCTTTATCCTTTATATTTTCGCGCTGCTCTTTGTAGGTCGGCACCCGTTCCAGCCACCCTAGTGGAGTGATCATGGAGAGCAGCAGGTGCAACTCGGCGTGCGCGGGCACGTGCGACTGAAGGAACAGCACCGATTTTTCAGGATCCAGACCAGCAGCCAGCCAGTCGAATGCGACCTCGAGCGAATTCTCCTTCACTCGCGACGTGTCGGCGTAATCGGTGGTCAGCGCGTGCCAATCGACAACGCAGAAGAAGCACTGATACTGATCCTGCATGCCAACCCAGTTCTGCAGTGCGCCGACGTAATTCCCTAGGTGCAGCTTGCCGGTGGGCCGCATGCCGCTGAGCACGCGTTTGCGGGTTGTCGGACCAGCCATCATTTGCAAGAAAACCGCGCGCCAATGCAGACGCTGGGCGATGCAGGATGCCCTGTAGGATTGAAAACCTGAACTGTCATTCGGGGCTGAATTCGATAGTAACACGCAAAAAGGGCTTCCCGCTTCGGCTGGGGGCTTGCTGCTGGCGATGGACGAGACCAACGGGGCGAGGGTCAAATCCCGATGTTCTATAATTCGCGCCGCCCGTACTCCACTCCATTCCGTGACTACTCTCGCTCGTAAACTGCGCGCTACCGACTACTTCACCCTGGGATGGGGCACCATGGTCGGCGTGGGATGGCTCGTGATCATGGATGACTGGCTCACGCGTGGTGGCGCCCTCGGTACACTTCTGGGATTCCTGATCGGCGGAGCGTTGCTGTTTCCGATCGGATGGGTGTACGGCAAACTTGTAATTGCGATGCCCGATGCGGCCGGTGAAATCGCTTACACCTCCGCAGTCTTTCCGCGCGCAGTAAGCTTCGCGACTGGCTGGATGATGACCCTCGCCTACTTCATCGTGTGCCCGTGGGAAGCCGTCGCGGTCGGACGCATTGCGGCCTATATTTTTCCGGCGCTCGACTCCATGCAGGTGTACCAGGTTGCCGGACGCCCAGTTTACCTGCCTCGTCTCATGGTTGGTATTGCACTGACGGCGCTACTCACGTTTTTGAATTATCGCGGTGTACGCTTGAGCGCCACGTTCCAGAACTGGACCAGCTTCGGTACGCTCGCCTTATTCGTGATTTTCGTCGCCGTCGGTGTAAGTCGCGGTTCTCCAGACAATCTTCCGCCGCTGTTTACGCATCCTCCAATCATTTCGATTCTCCTCGTTATCCAGATCGTCCCCTACTTCATGACGGGTTTCGAGTCAGTCGGCAAAGCAGCGGAAGAGGCCAGTCCCGAATTCCGTTCTGGAGAATTTTTCAAGGCCATTTGGATGGCCATCTTCATTGGCATTGTGTTCTACGCCAGCATTGTCGTGGCGGTTGCCTTCGTTGCGCCTTGGCATGGCCTGACCGGCGACAAATTCATGACTGTGGTTGCGTTCCAGCAGGCGCTGAGATCGCGTTGGATCGTGAACATCATCCTTGCGGCCGCGCTGCTGTCCCTCTTCAAATGCTTCAACGGCAACCTGGTTGCTGCCAGCCGGCTGTTCTTTGCCATGGGACGGCGCGGCATGATCGCGCCGGGTGCCGGTGCAATCCACAAGCGATATCAGACTCCTTCAGTGGCAGTCTTGTGCGTAGGCATCGCAACCGCGATTTGCATGCTCTTGGGAGATGCTATCCTCGTGCCCGTCACCGAGGTTGGTTCTGTAGCGTGCGCCATCGGATGGGCGGCCACTTGCGCCGCGTATCTGGCGCTAAGAAGCCGTTCGGCAGCGACGACTAGCAGTTCAGAATACTGTGTCGCAGGCCTTGGACTGCTCGTGGCCATCGCGTTGGCTTTGATGAAGGTAGTTCCGCTGGTCCCAGGTCATTTCACGATGTACGAGTGGTTGGCCATGGCCGTCTGGGTCGTGTTGGGTTTATTAGCCTCACGGCGGAGTAGGGCCGTGCTTGGATGAGAATAGCGTGGAGTTCCGCCGGCTACTCCCGGCGCGCTTCGCCCACGAAACTAGAATCGGCAACAGTGATCAAGGGAGCCAAATGTCAAAAATAATTCGAGCCGTCTTGCTGTCGACCCTTACTGTTTCGCTGAGTTGCTTGTATCTGCAATCCCAAGTCACGGTCTTTGACATTGTTATCACGAACGGCCACATCATCGACGGCACTGGATCGCCGTGGTACTCCGGCGACGTTGGCATTCGCGACGGCAAGATCGCGGCCATCGGCAATCTCTCCTCCATAGCACGCAAGCGCACGATCGACGCCGGCGGCAAAATCGTTGCCCCTGGCTTCATTGACATGCTCGGCCAATCGGAGATGACAATCCTTGTCGATCCGCGGCTTCCCTCGAAGATCTATCAAGGGATCACTTCCGAAATCACTGGCGAAGGGAGCTCCATTGCTCCCCTGAGTGACGCGATCATCGAGTCCGACCGCAAGAGCTTCGACTATTACAAAATCACTCCGGACTGGCGGAGCTTTCGCCAATATTTTGATCGCCTCGAAAAACAGCGAATCGGTATTAACCTGGGCAGCTACGTTGGCGCGACCCAAGTCCGCCGCATGGTGCTTGGGGATGAAGACAAGCAACCCACCACACAAGAACTCGAGCAGATGAAGGAACTGGTACGACAAGCTATGAAGGATGGCGCGGTCGGGGTATCCACGTCGCTGGAATATGCGCCCGCTCCTTACGCCAAGACTGATGAATTGATTGCGCTGGCTGCCGAAGCAGGGAAGTCAGGAGGAATCTACGCAACTCACATGCGGAACGAGAGCAACTCCGTTCTCGAAGCCATCGACGAGGCTCTTCGCATTGGCCGGGAAGGTCACATCCCGGTGGAGATCTGGCATCTCAAGGTCGCTGGAAAAGACAACTGGGGACGCATGCCTGAAGTTGTCGCGAAGATCAGCAGCGCTCGAGCCGCGGGAGCAGACGTCTCAGCTGATACCTACGCCTACACCGCCTGGTACAACGGTTTTTCTGCCTTCATTCCCCCGTGGGCGCACGATGGGGGGACTGCCAAGCTGGTCGAGCGCTTGAAGGATCCGGCTACTCGCGCGCGCATCCGCAAAGAAATGCTGTCTCCGTCCCGCGACTGGGATAACGAGTGGCAGGAAATTCCCGGCCCTGAGGCTGTCATGATCGGTGCCGTGCAGAATCCGGCTCTGCTCCCGATGCAGGGCAAGCGCCTCTCGGAGATCGCCAAGCTCTGGAACAAAGATCCTATCGATGCGCTCTGCGATTTTCTGATCCAGGATCCGAACAGCGGAGTCGCGGTGTTCGGGATGTCCCAACCCGATGTCACCCTTGCCCTGCAACAGCCCTGGGTTTCGATTGATAATGATTCGGAAGGGACTTCGCCTGAGGGCCTGCTTGGCCAGGCGCATCCGCATCCCCGAGCTTACGGGACATTTCCCCGCGTCCTGAGCAAGTATGTTCACGAGGAAAATGTGTTAACGCTGGAAGACGCCATCCGCAAGTTCACCGCGTTGCCGGCACAACGCATGCGTCTTGCAGATCGGGGTGTCCTCAAAGCGGGGATGTGGGCCGACCTAGTCTTATTCGATCCCGCTACAGTGCGTGACCGGGCTACTTTCGATAATCCTAACCAGCTTTCCGAAGGAATGGATTACGTCCTGGTAAACGGAGTTCCGGTAATTGCGGGCGGCAAGATGACGGGCGCCCTTCCGGGAAAAGTGCTGCGCGGCCCGGGGTACGTGCCGTGATTGCGTCTCACCGAGGTTTGCTTTGCGCCTAGCTGGAAGATCACGGCTTCAATCGCGCCTGCTCGGTAGAGCTTAACGCCGAAACACGCGGTGCTTCCAGCGTACCGCCAATGCTGTACCCGACTTTGGCGGGACCAGTCGGCACGCGCGTGAGCTTCAAATCGACCTCGCGCTTTAAAGAGGCAGTCCCCGTGAGCAGATAGATTTGGTCAGAGGAGACCAGTTCGGTATTGGTAATTTCAATTTCTCCGGCGTGCAGACGAGCATCCCCTTTTATTTCGCTGGCCTGCAACGGCTCCGGGTCATCAGCTAGCGATATGTGCGGAAAGATTCCGTTTTGTACTTCGACGTGCAATTTTCCGTCGGCCCCCTGCCAGAAATTTCCACGGCATAAGCCCTTCAACTCATAACTACCGTTGGCAGTGCCCGCTACCCAGCCGTCGTCCATGGCATCCGCGATCGAGCCAAGTGAGATGCCCTCTAAGGTTCCGGTACCGCTGCAGATGACAGGTTTTTTCGCGAATTCGACTTTCCACTCGCCCTTATGCTTGCCGCCCAGAAGATCTGCAACCAAGGCGGAGAATTGCATTTTGCCGTTCTCCACATTCAAATTTGCCGAAACGTGCGCTGCCTTAACGCCATTCACATCGAGCTGATCGGTCGCCAACTTGCCACTTGCATGAAGACTCTTCCACCACATGGGTCGGGTTTCCGAACTCGAAGCAAGAACTCGATACCACGGCCGCTTCTTCGCGCCCGGATTTATCAACTGGCTGATTTCGCTCAGGGCTACTTCCCGTGTATTCAGCGCGAAGTGTACAGGACACGCATCGGGAGTACCGCATCCGCGGGGTAAATCGACCGAACCGCTCCAAGACGTTCCCGCCGCCTTCGCATTCAGCTTCGTAAGGTGTACCGCGTCCGGCACAAGTTGCATCTCAGCCGACACAATCTCTACGGGCACTCCAGCGCTGCGGGGGGCGATCTGAACATTTCGCAGCTTTGCCGCGCCAGTAATTTGTGGAACCGAGTAACCCTTCCCCGGTAGAACCCAATTACCCGCGATCTGCAGATCAAGCACTGCCGAGCCCTCCGCGCTGGACGCAATGGCCGGCAACCCCACCGCTCGCGCCAGCCGCAAAGCTTTCGCAATCTCCATTTCGCCGGATACGGCAAAGTCATAGCCAGTTGGACTAATGGAGCCGTGGACTGTCGCAGCACCCTGACGCGCCACTCCGAGACGCAAGGGACCAATCTCAATCCGAGTTCCCGTTTCGCTTAGCCCCCGTGCTTTGCCCGAGCCAGGTCTGTTGTGCGACCCGGTGGAATCCGTCGAAAGCACAAACGGCAGGCTCTGTGTATCAATGTCGGAGCTATTCGGATTGGAGTTCAACCGAAAATCTGTAATTTCGCCGTGTCCTTTCCACTGGACGGAAGAAGTTCCGTCGTTCTGAACCGAGACAGTTCCTTGCAGACTGCCGCCAGCAGCGAGATCATTCGGAAGATTCTTCTTCATCCGTTCTGCGAGCATGACCAGTCCGCCTGCCGGCACTTTTTCCGCGGTCATTACAATTGAATACCGATGGCTTCCAAGAAATCCCATATCCCCGGTCAGGGTGATCAGACCATCACCCACGGGAGCGTTGCACATGACTTGCCGAAATTCGTGGCTAATGGAGCTGTATTCCGCGTCGCACCGGGCGCTCATGCGGAGAGCTTTCCCGCTGGTGAGGTCGTAGCGGCGAAAATCGTCCACCGAAGAACTGGCGGAGATCTGCAATTTGGCCGGAGTGCCTTTCAGGTCTACGTTCAGTATGATTTCTCCGCGCCAGCCCTGATCGTTGCCGCTGATCAATTTGCTAATTTGGCCTAATTGCGCCCCACTCCATTCCACGCTGAGTTCGAGCGGAGTGTCCGCAATTGTCTCGGCGCGCTGCCATTTGCCACTTACCTGTAGCAGGCCCGTGTCGTTCAAGTTCATGTCGGTACGGAATGGTTGAGCTTTCAGCCGCCCCCCCCAGCTGTTCTCCGAATCCTGCCACAGCGAAAAATCCGCATTGGTCAGAGCGTAGGCCCTTTTTTCAGGACCATTCTTGAAGTTGATTCTTCCCGAGCTTCCCTCGATATAGGGAAAGCCGGGCCGCGGCTCTGATTTCGCCTTGCCCGTCGGAGCCAGCGGCATGCGCGCTGAGCGTTCGAGCAGACCTTCGAGATTCCAGTGTCCGCCGTCGCCGTGAACCAGATTCAGACTGGGTTCGGTGAGATCGAGGCGAGCAACCTCCAGCCTGCCCCGCAGCAAAGACGTAAGCCGGAGCGAGGCTGTAACTTCGCGTGCTCGTAACATCGGCTCCGCGCCAAACGCCGGGTCGTCATAAACAACGAGGTTTTGGAGATCGAACGCTGGGCGCGGGAGTAGCTGCACGTGCACTGACCCGATGTCCACGGGCCTGCCCACACCCGCGCTAATGGAATAAATAATTCGTGATTTGAGTCGAGAAGCTCCGGGACGAATGATGAACAGCGTCAGCAAAATCAGCGCTGCTGCTGCCATTCGTCGCTTGGAGGAGAAGAACCTCACGTCGCCCTCACCGGAAGTCCGGGGGTTTTCATCGCACAATCTGGAGCGTCCGCTTCCAGCGTGTCTTATCGAAGAAATGCAACACTACTTGTCCGGCGATGAATTCAACGCGATCGAGCCAGGACGTCTTGCGATATTGATCGTCCGGAGTTTCAAAAGACCAGTAAATGAACATCGGCCGTCCGATGACATTTTCTTTCGGGATGAATCCCCAGTAACGGCTATCCAGGCTCACGCCCCGATGGTCGCCCATGGCGAAATAGTGTTCCGGAGGAACGACAATGTCGTCTCCGTGGATGTAGGAAGGCAGATCAACCGCCCAACTCGACCACACATTGGGGTCGTCGCCCGACGGCACCGCTGGAAAATTATTCCGATAGGGATCGAGAGTGTCGCGGTCATGCAGCACATAAGGCTCGTCCAGAGCTTCACCGTTGCGGTAAACCACGCCATTGCGCAGGTGAATGTGGTCCCCGGGAACGCCGATGATCCGCTTCACTACGTACAGGCCTGGAGTTTCCGGGGAGAGGAACACCACGATATCCCTGAAGTGCACATCGCGGTAGGGAAGCAGCGGGCCAATCCACTTAGTGCTGGGGGCGAACTGGATCCGATTGACGAAAACGTGGTCGCCGATCAACAGCGTATTTTCCATCGAACTGGACGGAATCTCAAACGCCTGAACCACAAAGGTGATAATGAAAAGACCGGTGACCAAAACCGCTGCCAAGGACGCCAGAAACTCGACGGTGGTTTCTTTCGGCTTTTCGTCCGCCGCCTTCTTTTCTGCGATTTCTTCTTTCTTCGCCACTATCGTTCTGTTCAAGTTGCCTCGCGAACCCATCTTCAGTCGTGCCATCCCGCGGCCGTTGGCTGTGCCCAGAGGCCAGCAAGGAATTTCGGGCTTAGCCCCGTGCGGCCACGTTTCTCAGTGTACCAGCCGCAGCGTTCGGTTCCAGCGTGTGTTTTGAAAGAGATGGGTTAGCGCGTAAGCGAAGCGATATGCTCTGCCCACGGCAGTTTCTTGATCAATGGTCTGCACCGACCAGTAGATCAACAACGGTCTGCCGATAATATTTTCCCGCGGTACGAAACCCCAGTAGCGGCTGTCCTGGCTATCATCGCGATTGTCGCCCATCACGAAATAGTTTTCTTGAGGAACAATGAGTTCGCCATCCTCCACCAGTTTCCGCATTTCCAGCCACCACTTTCCTTCCATTCCGTAGATGACCGGCATATCAGTCCGCGGAAAATTATCGCGAAACAAATTGCTGGGCGGCTCGATGAAGCGAACGTAAGGCTCGGTCAAGGGTTTCCCGTTGATATAAACGGTCTTATTCACCATCCGTAGCCGGTCGCCGGGGACGCCAATGACACGTTTCACGAAATGCTGCTTCGGATCGACAGGATAGTGAAACACGATCACATCTCCGCGTCGGATTTTGCGATAAGGCAGAATGTGATCCCCCGGCCCGCGTCCTCCATAGCAGAGCTTGTCCACCAGAAGGTAGTCTCCAACGAGCAGCGTGTTCTCCATGGATTCGGAGGGAATCTGAAAGGCCTGCACGATGAATGTGATCACGAAAATCGCTATCACGATTGTGCCCAGGAGCGACTGCATCGAGCTGATGACGTCGCTTCCGAAGTTGCTCACATCGCGCCGTTGGACGGCAGGAGCCGATTCGGGCCCAGGAGAAAAGTCGGGTAGCTCCCGCGGCAAGCTCTCTTCCGGAGACACTACCACTGGTGTGGGTTCCGGCTGGCTGGGTGTAACGATCGGCTGGTTTGAGAAATCCATGAAATCTAATTATCTGATGTGTGCGATCCCCGGACCGCTGCTTTTCCTTCTGCGTTTTTGGGTCGAGACGCTAAGAACGTCAACACCTGTCGCGCGGCATCTTGCTCCGCAGTCTTCTTGGTCGAACCTTTCGCGCGTCCCACAAAATCGGAGTCTTTATCTTTGCTGTGTAAGCGCGCCTCTACCGTGAATGTCTTATTGTGTTCCGGCCCGGCTTCTTCGACGAGCACATAGGCCGGCTGCGGAAGCCCCAGGCTCTGAACCGCTTCCTGCAGGGCGGATTTGAAGTCGGTAATGGGGAGCGTTCCGCCTCCGCGCTCCATACGCTCCAGTTCTGGCGCAATCACGTTGCGCAGCACGAATTCGCGGGCTACCTCCAGCCCGCCGTCCAGGTAGATTGCGGCGAGGATTGCCTCCAGGGCATCCACCAGGAGCGCCGTTTTACCGCGCCCTCCGCTCTTTTCTTCTCCCCGGCCCAGGCGCAGGTAATGTCCCAATTCCAGTTGTTGCGCTACCTGAATCAGATGCCGTTCGCTCACGAGGTGTGCGCGCAATTTCGATAGCTCACCCTCACGAAACTGTGGAAAGCGTTGGAACAACTCCTCGCTAGTTACCAGCGCCAGCACGGCGTCCCCAAGAAACTCAAGCTGCTCGTTGTCCCGGACCTTGTACTTGCTCTCGCCCGCCTGCTGCGCTTCCTGTTCCCGAGCCTGCGAACTGTGTGTTACCGCTTGCTCAATGACGGCTCGTCGCCGGAAATGGTAGCCCACTCCCTCTTCCAGCGCCGTGATTTCCCGTTCCTTCATAAAAATGCGCGGGCACAGCCGCTCTCGCTCGTGCTCAGAAATGGAGAGGCTGTCGAGCGAGCCAGGCTTCTAGTGGCAGAGAAGTGTCTGTATGGCCGGAGACCTAATTTTTCTGAGGCGCCGTGCTTTGCCCTGGCGCCGACCCGCTGCTCAGCCTCGTTAAGCGATCTTGTTCGGACCGGGCCGCTTTCCCTGCCGGTGAATCAGGCTGAGCTTTCGTGAGATCCACTGCCTGATTCGCGTACTTCAACGCGTCGGGATACTTGTTCTGCATGTCGAGCACGATGGCCAGCCGCAGGACTGCGACCGGATCCACCTGCTCGGGAAATGCCTCCACTGACTTGCGCAAGTTAGTCTCCGCGTCAGAGTAATTTTTTGCATTCGACGCCAGCGTACCGAGAATCGCATACGCTTCGGAGCGGATAAAGCGCTTGAATTGATCGATCTTTTCCGGCGGGAAGCCGCTTGTGGGTACGTCTGTATCGACCGTGACCAAGGCCCGTTCCGCGTCTTTCTTTGCCTCCGCAAGTCTCTGGTCTTTGTCGAGATCCGTGTCGCGGGTGCGCTCGGCGAGCACTTGTGAGGCGGTGACCAAAGCTTCCGGATCATCGGCATCGATCGCGAGTGTCTTCTGCGCCATTTCCAACATCTTGTCGGCATTCGACTGGTACTTCTGCATTGCCGACTTGTAGAGCACCGCCCGTAATTCGCTATCCGGAAACTTTGTTGCGAAATCTTCGGCGGCCTTCTCTGCCGCCGCCACATCAGTCAACTGCATCGCCCCTTTATACGCCTCGAACTCCGGCTGGGTCTTTGCTGCCGGCGCCCGTTTCCCCTGCGGCGCCGTTGCGGCCTGCCCCGAAGGTGCAGCCTGCGCCGCCGGTTTGTCTTGCGCCCAACTGCTGGCCCACATTCCAAGCACTGCGATTGCTATCGCTGCTCGCTTCATGGTTCTCCTCGACAAACGTCCTGAATTTCTTGAATTTCCGGAACTCTGCATTTTACCGCAGCCCTATGCGGATCGCTGTGCTCGGTGTTCCCCCGTTCCTCAGAGGTGGGAGTGCTGCAAAGGTTACTGTGGCTTTACTGGAGGCTCATAGGCCTGCTGCAACCCTCGTTCCGCCGCTGCTTTCACCTCGGGCAAATCTGCCCCTGCCGTCATGGCGGCGCGGTATTCGTTCAATGCCGCGTCGCGCTGATCTTTCATGTCCATGATTCTTCCGAGATAGACATGCGACCAGGCCACCACCTTGGGATCTCTGGTGGATTGGATTGCCCTTTGGAAGTTCTCCGCTGCACCCTCGCGATTCTTATTCGCGACGGCCACTTGCGCCAGAATGAAGAGCGCACGCCCCTCATCGCCAATCTTCTTATCCAGCGCCTGCTGCGCCAGTTCCTGGGCTCCCTTGGGATCGCCCGCTGCCAGCCGTTTCTCGGCGGTGATCAGCATGCGCCGGTCTTCCAGCCTGGACAGTTGCACCAGTTCCGGCGCCGACGCGCGCGCGAACTGCACCTCGCTGGCTGCCTTTTCCTGCTGCTTCACATCGATGGCTCCCAGGATATCTCCATAGTCCGTCCGCAATCCCGCCGGATCTTTTTCAAATGTCAGGAGCGAAGTGTAGAAGTACTTGGTAAGAATGTATCCCTGCTTCACGGCGTCATCGACGGCCTGCAACCGCATCGCTTCCGCCATCTGCTTGGATCCCGTGGTCCGTATTTCGATGGCGCGTACCAGGCATTCGGTTACGAGCAGCCGGATATCGGTTTTGAAATTCTCATCAAGCGGTGCGCGTTTCACCGACTGCAACAAAGGCTCCAGCCGCTTGACCGCGCTGAAGTGCTTTTCTGCCATCGGATCCAGCAGATAATGTAAATATGTATGACGGATCTGGGGCAATTTCAGCGGGTCTTGTGCACTCGGATCTGGTGAAGGAAAGACCACCACATAATAGTCATTCCCGTAGTTACGGGCGTTCGTCTCGTTCGGATCCCCCATGAAGTCCAGGTAAACCGTGAAGCTTTTTCCCAAATATCCGCCGGACTGCAAGCGCAGATAAATGTCCGTGTCGAACACCATCTTGGCCAGGGGTTCATGATATCGGTTGACCACCGCGGCATAGTTGGGCCGGTGCCGCTCCCAGATCGCGTGCAACTGCGCTTTATCGTAAAACCGGTCCAGCAGTGTGACGAATCCGGCTATTGGCAGGGCATCTGGCGGCAACTCGTCTTCCTTGACCCGGGGCGTAAAATGCGGCGGCCCTTGGAGGTATAGCGCAAGCGAGACGAATTGTGACAGGTCGTGTTGCGAGTCTTTCCCGCGATGCGCCAGGTACCACTCGCACAATGAGTTCAATGCGCCCTGCGCCTCTTCCGACTCCCGCACATTTTTCTGCACTTCGGCTCGGATATTCAGTCGCTGCGCGTCCGAGGCGTTGAGATTCGCGTCATACCCGCACGAGTTCATCGCTGTGAGGACAGAGAATACAGTCTCATTCGTATCCAGCGTGATGGAAGTATTTTGCGCCGCGCAAAAGGGCGCCAGCAGCGCTACAAAAGCGGCCGCAATTGCAACTCGAAAACCACAGTCCAGGAAACGACTCAGGAATCCCTCCCGCCGGATGGGCCACCGGAGCGGCCGCTGACGAAGAATATGCGGAGAACATCATAAGTTTACGGGCTTGCAAGCAGCCGGTCAAACCGCGGAGCGCGTTGATGACACCCAACTATCGTCCGACGAATGAGCAGGATAGCGCCGCCCCCGATAGTCACCTTGGGAGGTGACCAGCGTACGTTGCTACAACTAACGGCGCTGACCTAATGTCGTTCAAGTCATCCGCATGCACAAACACCACTCACACGCACGCAGCACGCCCGTCGCAGCCGCTCTAGTTCGCAATGGAATCATTAAGCGCCGCAGTACGAGAATGGGGCTCAATGCGTCCATTGCACTCACCGGCCACGACCGCCACAAGACCTCATTCAACATCAGCGCCAAAGCCATAAACCTGAATATGCACGGCGCCGCCGTCCAGTTGCATCGGGAATTGTCTGTGGGATCCACCATTAGCCTGCAGAACAAACGCGGGATTCAGGTTTCTGCCCGCGTGGTCTCTCAAATCAGCGCGGTGGAAGGCCTTCGCACCTACGGCATCGAATTTCTCGAACAGGATGATCGCACCATGCAATTCTGGGGAATTTCGTTCCCCACTGCATAGCCGTAGCGCATTGTTCACTGCCATACATACGAATTCAGGCACAAAAATTTCTGGCAACCCTGTTGATTTGGCGTGAATCTCCAATCAGAAAGTATCAATAACAAACCAATCTTAAGGCGTATTTCTTGTGGCGTACTTTGGCGCTTGTTTCCAATGATTCCCGCAATTAAGGTCGATTCATAAAGGATATGATCATGCTTCCGAGCAAAGTCAGTTCAGGCGTAACAGAAATGAAAGTCAGACCGGGCAGCAGACCCGTCAGAAACGCACAGTTGCAGCATTTGCAAGATGAGATCGATAGGTTGGCGCTGCTGGTGTATGAAGCAAAAAGGCAGAGTGACCGCATTCAGGCGGCAGCCGATGCTCTGGGAGATGCGGTATTGATGGACCTGGAGAACGGAGCTGCCAACGAAAAACGTGACCGCCTGAGAAAAATCGATTACTAGCTTTTAAATTCCTCCCACGAGCATAGTTGCTCGCCCCCTGTCCCGGCCCGACCAGCAGACTCTTTTCAGTCCGGGTAACGTTGGTCGGGTCCTCCCTTTTTTGCGAGTGGCCAATGCGGGGTCGGTCGAGGTCAATTTTCAATTCCCGCTGCCCTGGACTAGAATTGCCGCGATAAGCCCACATCCATAAACTGTTGGCTTTTATTATTGGCTTTTCCAGCAGACCCGATATGCCAACTTCAAGAAAGAAAGCCGAACGGCATCAGAAAGGGAAAGCGTCACAGAACAAAGTAGCTGAAATAAGAGGTTCACAGAAAGACTCCTCTCGCGACGCCGGAACGCGCGTCAGTTTTCCCATCGTTGCCATCGGCGCATCTGCCGGCGGCCTGGAAGCCTTCAGCAATTTGCTGCGTGCTCTACCTGAGGATCCCGGTCTGGCCCTCGTCTTCATTCCACATCTCGATCCGACACACGAGAGTGCGATGGTGGAACTGTTGGCCAGGACCACCCAGTTGTCGGTGTACCAGGCTGCCGAGGGGATGCGAGTTCAACCCAATAACGTTTATGTTCTGCCGCCCAACTGCGATATGACCATCTCCGATGGAGTGTTGCATCTGGCCGAGCGCGCGGGTGGCCGTGGTCACCATTTGCCCATCGATAGTTTCTTCCGCTCTCTGGCGGAGGACCAGGCAAGCAACGCTATCGGAGTGATTCTCTCCGGAACCGCCAGCGATGGAACCCTTGGTCTCTCAGCCATCAAGAGCAGCGGGGGCCTGACTTTCGCGCAGGATTTCGAATCCGCCAAGTACGATGGTATGCCTCAGAGCGCCGTTGAAGCCGGCGTCGCGGATTATGTTCTTCCCCCTGGCCGCATAGCCCAGGAACTGATTCGCATTCAAAAAGAGCCTGCGCATCGTGAACCGCACGATGACGCGTTTGATGGCAAGGATCGGTTGTTGAAAGAAGTCTTCCGCCTGCTGAAGAAACACAGCAAAGTAGATTTCATCGATTACAAAGTGGCGACAATCCGGCGCCGCATTCTCCGCCGCATGCATATCAATCACGTCATTGAGCTTGGTGACTACGTCAAAATCCTGCACCGCAGTCCGCAGGAGATCGAAGCTCTTTATCGCGACGTTCTTATCAATGTCACGAGCTTTTTCCGCAATCCTGAAATCTTCGACAGCCTGCGGGAAGTTGTTTACCCCCAAATCCTTGCCAATCGTTCCAGCTCTGATCCGGTGCGCGTTTGGGTTCCCGGATGTTCCACCGGCGAAGAAACCTACTCGCATGCCATGTCTTTGGTGGAGATGCTCTCGGAGATGCGCTTCGAAGTTCCCATCCAGATCTTCGGAACCGATCTCAGCGAGAGCGCCATTCAGACCGCCCGCGCGGGAATTTACAAAGACACCATCGCGCGCGAAGTCTCCGAAGTCCGCTTGCGCCGTTTTTTTCACAAGGTAACGGGCGGCGGCTATCAGATCTCGAAATCAGTCCGCGATATGTGCGTCTTCGCGCGCCAGAATGTCTTCAGCGATCCGCCTTTTTCGCGTATGGACCTGATCAGCTGCCGAAACGTGCTCATCTATCTCAGCCCGGTTCTGCAGAAAAAAGTTATTCCCATTTTCCACTACGCCTTGAAGCCGGCAGGCTTCCTGCTGGTGGGCAGCACCGAAGGATTGCTGGGCGTAGGCGCCGAGATATTCACGCTCGTCGACCGGAAGAGCAAGATATACGAGAGAAAGTCGGTCCCGTCTCGAGTGAACTTCGGGCTCAGCGTGAATTCAGAAACCCCTGCTCCGCGGGAGCCGCAGATACCGGCCCGCCCAGCCCACGAGGAGGAGCAGCCGAAGACCCCGATCGATGTGCAGCGCGAAGCCGATCGCCTGCTGCTGAGCAGGTATGTTCCTTCAGCCGTCGTCGTGAACGACTCTTTGGACATCCTGCAGACTCGCGGCCGGACCAGCCGCTTTCTGGAGTTGCCCACGGGCAAGGCCAGTCTGAACCTGCTTAAGATGGTGCGTCCCGGGCTGCTCCATGAACTGCGCGGACTGATTGACAAGGCACGCAAGACCGGTGTAGCGGCCTCGAAAGAGGGGCTTGCAGTGGAAGACTCCGATGCGTCCCGCACGCTGAAGATGGAGGTCGTTCCCTTTCATACTCCTGCGCGTGACGAGCGCCATCTGCTGGTCTTGTTCGAGGAAGGTCCCCAGGAGAGACCCACACAAGAGCCCAGGCGCGTTCCCAAGCGTTCTGGCAAAGAAAGCTCCGATCTGAAAGACATGCAGATTGCACAACTCAAGCAGGAACTGGCCGGCACCAAGGACTATTTGCAATCCATTATCGAAGGCCAGGAAGCCAGTAATGAAGAGCTGCAGTCCGCGAATGAGGAAATTCAGTCCGGCAACGAAGAACTGCAGAGCACGAATGAAGAACTGCAGACTTCGAAAGAGGAACTGGAATCTGCCAACGAAGAACTCAATACCGTCAACGAGGAGATCCAGCATCGCAACCACCAACTTGCGCAGTTGAGCAACGATCTCATCAATCTCCTTAACAGCATCACCATTCCCATGGTCATGCTAGGAGATGATTTGCACATTCGCCGGTACACCCCTGAAGCTGAGCGTGCGTTTGGATTAGGCGAGCATGACGTGGGCAAGGCTCTGACGCGAATATATCTGAAGATCGATATTCCTCAACTGGAGCGCTGGATGCTCGATGTCATGCGCGACGTCAGGATCCGGACAGAGCTCGTTCAGGGTAGGGACGGCAAAAACTACAATCTTCGCATCACGCCTTATCGCACTCTGGAAAATAAAATCGATGGCGTGGTTCTCGCGCTGCTCGACATCAGCGAGCTGCTCGGCCCAGCGTCGGGCAAAACCAACGGGCGCACGGAAGCGGAAGAATAAGATGCGGTAGGCCTGAGTGCTGATTTGACACCTTGCGCCGCCCCTAAACGGCAGCTTTTCCACGATGGCGCGCAGCCACAGGCCTGGGCTCTGGCGCGCTTTGGCGCTTGCCTCTCTAACCACGCCAGTCTATGTTCGAACCATAGTGTCCCAGCATCCTCACAATTCTCCGCGAGCCTGGCGGGAAATCGCGCGCGACCTGGCGCGCGAACCCGACGACCTCAAGCGGCGGGCTCTGATGGAGGAGCTTAACAAGTCCTCCGATCCGAGCTTTGGCACCTGTGCGATCTGCAACAACCTGTGCGAATTGACGAGTTGCAAGATCGATGAGCAGGGCAGGCCGGTGCACGAGAATTGCTACACCCTGAAGCTGAAGAGCGCCCCCAACCGGTATTCCTGACCAGGAAATCTCAGCCTTCTTCCAACCGCAGTCTTTCTTCAAACCAACCGTACAGTTTCCGATTGCCTCTAAGTTCGAAGGAAAGAAGGAGCGATTGCCACAGCGCGACATCATCGTGATCGGCGGTTCGGCGGGAGCTTTTGAACCCGTCAAAACCCTCATCGGAGGTCTGCCTGCCAGTTTTCCCGCCTCGGTCTTCATCGTGATTCATATGATGCCGGAATTCCCCAGCCTGATCGAGGAGCATCTCTCGTCGCACAGTCGATTACCAATAACCCAGGCTGCGGATGAAGAGCCGATCCGGCGAGGCCACATCTACATTGCCCGTCCCGACTACCATCTCGCCGTTGAATCCGGACGAATGCGCGTTCTGCGCGGTCCACGAGAAAATCGCCACCGTCCCGCGATTGATCCTCTGTTTCGCACTGCAGCCCGCGTGTACGGTCCTCGCGTCATTGGGATTATTCTTAGCGGCAATCATGACGATGGTTCGGTGGGGTTGTACGGCGTCAAGCAGCGGGGCGGCATAGCCATCGTGCAGGATCCAGCCGAGGCAGGATGGAGCGAGATGCCTCGGCGGGCGCTTGCCTACGCCACACCCCATTACGTGTTAAACGCCCGTGATATTGCCTCTAACCTCATCGAGCTTGTCCAGATCGATCAGGATGAAATCGTTATGCCCAATCGAAAGCCACAAAAAGCCAACGGCAGATGGCAATCGCGCTCAGGTACGAGCGGCCGCGTTCGTGCTGCTAAGAAGGTCCGAAACATTGGCCGTTCCGGCCTCGCCAAGTCCGGCATCGAAGGCGGCGAGCACGACGAGAATCTCAAGGTTGCCTACTTCGATGAAGGAGAGGGAACTCCCTCAGTGTTTGCCTGCCCCGAATGTCATGGTGTCCTATGGGAACTGAGGGACGGCGACCTGGTCCGGTTCCGCTGCCGGGTTGGACACTCCTACGGCACCGAGAGCCTCGCCACCGAACTTTCCGCGGCCTCGGAAGCCGCCCTGTGGGCCGCCATGCGTGCCTTGGAGGAGAAAGCCGCGATGCAGCGTCGGATCGCCGATGGCCTGAATACAGATCGCAAAAGCTCATCCCGCCTGCGCGATCAATCTGCCGCCGACGACGCGAGCGCCCGCGTCATTCGCGACATGATCTTTGCCCGGGACGCTGCATTGGATCAGGGCAGCCGCACTGAAGTGGAGAAGTCAGCCTAGAGATTTTCCCCAAGTTGCGTCAGCTCGGCTCGCAACTGCTTCAACCCTTTCTCCAGGTATTTCGCATCCTGATCGGTGAGAACGATCTTCTTTGCTATGCGTATCACCGTGTCATAAGCCTTGCGGGCCGACTTCCGGTTTCTGCGCTTTTTGACTGGATCGTCGGTGCTCAGCGCGGTTTGGGCAAAAAGAAGCGCGGTGGCCACGTCCACCTTCAAAAAATCGCAGCCGGCGCGATTCATCTCTCTTTCGGAAGCCAATAACCTGTCGAGTGTTGGTCTGAGTAACAGCTTGCGCGGTTGTCTGAGGCTCGGGGTCTTCTCACGCATCCCAATCGGATGTTTTTCATCATTCAGGGGTTTTCAGCAGACCGTCGGGAGATGAATTCAGAGGGGCGTGTACGGATTGTTCAGTAACCTGCGCTCCAGCGCAGCCATCAACTGGCTTTCTGTTTGGAATATGAATCCAGCAACTCCAGCATTTGGCCAGTTCGCTCACTCGGGGCCAGCAGCGTCATCGGTCGAGTGGTTTGCTGAACGGTTTTGCTGTTCAGGTCAACCTGCAAGCCGTAGAGGCTCTCGCAAAGCGCCTGCACAGATGTTCGCATGTCGCTGTGTAAAGCCGTCATCTGTTCGCGCAATCGCGTCATCTCTTCGATGCCCGACATAATCG